>Ga0207708_10000038_pt1 | contig 137212 bp, 131 predicted proteins | sample KBSK5101metaG_FD_184340 | JGI IMG/M metagenome (GOLD analysis project Ga0207708, IMG submission 184340) | Corn, switchgrass and miscanthus rhizosphere microbial communities from Kellogg Biological Station, Michigan, USA - KBS K5-10-1 metaG... | ecosystem: Host-associated > Plants > Roots >...
GGGCGATGAGCGCTCGCGCGAAGAGCAAGGCGGCGAGTGAGGATCGCAGCGAAGCGAGGACCGGAGCGAGCGGGCGATGAGCGCTCGCGCGAAGAGCAATCGAAAGGGAACAGCATGGCAGGAGTGCAGGACCGGGTGGCGCTGGTGACCGGCGGCGCGCAGGGCATCGGGGAGGCGATCGCCACCCGGCTGGCGGCCGGCGGCGCCAAGGTCGCGGTGCTCGACCTGAACGCCGACGCGGCCTCGGCGACCGCGGCCAGGATCGGCTCCGGCGCGATCGGCATCGGTGCCGACGTCAGCAAGGCCGACCAGGTGCAGGCCGCCGTCGAGCAGGTGGCGGCCGAGTTCGGTGGCCTGCACATCCTGGTCAACAACGCCGGCGTGCTGCGCGACAACATGCTGTTCAAGATGTCCGAGGACGACTGGGACACCGTGATGAACGTGCACCTCAAGGGCGCCTTCCTGTGCACCCGGGCCGCCCAGGCGCACATGGTGCAGGCCAACTACGGCCGGATCGTCACGATGTCGTCCACCTCGGCGCTGGGCAACCGGGGCCAGGCCAACTACGCCACCGCCAAGGCCGGCCTGCAGGGCTTCACCAAGACCCTCGCCATCGAGCTCGGCCAGTTCGGCATCACCGCCAACGCGATCGCGCCGGGCTTCATCGAGACGGCCATGACCAAGGCCACCGCCGAGCGGGTGGGCAGCACCATCGAGGAGATGCGCGAGCGGGTGGCCGCCACCATCCCGGTGCGGCGCGGTGGGGTGCCCGACGACGTCGCCAACACCGCGGCGTTCTTCGCCGGTGAGGAGTCCGGTTACGTCACCGGTCAGGTGATCTACGTTGACGGCGGCCGCGGCCTGCTGTAGCGCGGGCGGGGCGTTGCAGCCGCCGCTGCAGCGCGGGGGAGCGGCGCTGCCTCACGTACCCTGGATGGCGATGTGCCCGGCCTAACTAAGGGGTTGTCTCGGTGTTCGACACGCTGTCTGAACGGCTGACCAAGGTCTTCACCGGCCTGCGCGGCAAGGGCCGGCTGTCCCAGGCCGACATCGACGCGGTGGCCCGCGAGATCCGGATCGCCCTGCTGGAGGCCGACGTCGCGCTGCCGGTGGTCCGGCAGTTCATCGCGGCGGTGAAGGAGCGGGCCTCCGGCGAGGAGGTCAGCCGGGCGCTCAACCCCGCCCAGCAGGTCATCTCGATCGTCAACGAGGAACTCATCACCATCCTCGGCGGCGAGACCCGCCGGCTGCAGTACGCCAAGAACCCACCGACGGTGATCATGCTGGCCGGCCTGCAGGGCTCCGGCAAGACCACCCTGGCCGGCAAGCTGGCCCGCCACCTCAAGGCGGCCGGGCACGCGCCGGTGCTGGTGGCCGCCGACCTGCAGCGCCCGAACGCGGTCAACCAGCTGCAGATCGTCGGCCAGCGCGCCGGGGTCGCGGTGTACGCCCCGCAGCCCGGCAACGGCGTGGGCGACCCGATCTCGGTGGCCCGCGATTCGATCGACTTCGCCCGGCGCGCCCAGCACGACATGGTGATCGTCGACACCGCCGGCCGGCTGGGCATCGACGCCGAGCTGATGCAGCAGGCCGCCGACATCCGCGACGCGGTGCAGCCGCAGGAGATCCTGTTCGTGCTGGACGCGATGGTCGGCCAGGACGCCGTCAACACCGCCCAGGCGTTCCGCGACGGTGTCGGCTTCACCGGCGTGGTGCTCACCAAGCTCGACGGTGACGCCCGCGGTGGCGCGGCGCTGTCGGTGCGCTACGTGACCGGCCAGCCGATCCTGTTCGCCTCCAACGGCGAGAAGCTGGAGGACTTCGACGTCTTCCACCCCGACCGGATGGCCTCCCGGATCCTCGACATGGGCGACGTGCTCACCCTGATCGAGCAGGCCCAGCGGACCTTCGACGCCGACGAAGCCGAACGGATGGCTTCCAAGATCACCAGCGGCAACCAGTTCACGCTCGAGGACTTTCTCGAGCAGTTGCAGGCGATCCGCCGGATGGGCCCGATCGGCAACCTGCTGGGCATGCTGCCCGGCGCCGGGCAGATGAAGGAGGCGCTGGCCCAGGTCGACGACAAGGACCTGGACCGCACCGCGGCGATCATCCGCTCGATGACCCCGGCCGAGCGCGACGACCCGAAGCTGATCAACGGTTCCCGCCGGCTGCGGATCGCCAACGGCTCCGGCGTCACCGTCAGCGAGGTCAACAACCTGGTGGACAGGTTCTTCGAGGCCCGCAAGATGATGGCCCGGATGACCGGCGGCATGGGGCTGCCCGGCACCCGGCGCAACAACAGCAAGAACAACCGCAAGAACAAGAAGGGCAAGAACAAGCAGGCCGGACGCGGCCCGTCACAGCCGCGGATGCCGGCCGGCCTCCCCGGCCTGACCGGAATGCCGCCGGGTGGGTTCTCACCCGGCGGAGCGGCCGGCTTCCCCGGCCTGCCGCCGGGCACCGAGCTGCCGGACCTGTCCAAGCTGAAGTTCCCCAAGGCCTGACCTGACCTGACCTGACCTGATCTGATCTGGCCGAGCCAACCCGCGGCCCGCTCTCCTCGGGTGCCGTGCGCTTGATTTCGTATCCGATTTGCACGCCCTGGCATTCGAATCGAATACGAAATCCCGGCGAGCGGCGAGCGGATCCCGGCAAGCAGCGGGCGGCGACGGGTACGGGATCGAGGCGGACCGGAGACCGGCGGCGACGGCTAACTGCCGAGCGCGGGTCAGCGGCTGGTGGTGCTGGGTGCGGACTTGCCCCAGGCCGACCAGTCGGCGCGGGTGCTGGTCGGCATCCCGGTGAGGTGGCCCTGCAGGTGGTCCACGCCCAGCCGGGCCAGGCAGTCCAGCTCGCTGGACCGCTCGACCCCTTCGGCGACGATGGTGGCGCCGGAGCTGCGGGCGAAGGTCACCATCGCCCCGACCAGGGCGCTGCGGGCGGTGTCCTTGTCGACCCCGGAGACGATGCCGCGGTCGATCTTGATGATGTCCGGGGCCAGCGCCACGATGTGCCGGAACGAGGCGTAGCCGGCGCCGGCATCGTCGACCGCGAGCCGGATGCCGTGGGCGCGCATCGCCATCCGCGCCTCGATCAACGGCGCGTAGTCCGAGATCGAGGCGTGCTCGGTCACCTCCAGCACCAGCCGGTCCGGCCGGATCGCGGTCGAGCGCAGCTCGCGCAGCAGGGCTGGGCTGGCCAGCGTGGTCGGCGAGACGTTGATCGCGACGTAGACGTCCGGCGGCAGGTCCACCGCGGCCCCCAGCGTGCGCCGCACGGCCAGCAGGTCCAACTGCAGCGTCCGGTCGACCAGCTCGGCATCGGTGAACCACTGGGTCGGCGTGATCAGCGGATCGCCGCCGAACCGGGCCAGCGCCTCCACCCCGACGACCTGCATGGTCCGGGCGTTGACCACCGGCTGGAAGGCGATGGAAAGGTCGCCGCCCTGGATCACCTCGTCGACCCGCCGGAACATCCGGCGCAACCGGCGCTGCTCGCCGAACTGCGGGGACAGCACCTTCCACAGCGCCACGCACTGCAGCGGCAGCACCACCAGTGCGACCATCGCGGTGCCCACCACCACCCAGTCCAGGCTGTGGTTGCGCTGCCCGCGGTCGACCAGCAGGACGAGCGGACCGGTCAGGACGATCACCAGGTCCAGGATCGTGATGGTGACGAGCAGGCGCCACAATCGACGGTCCGGCATTCGCCTCGCCCCCCGGGTTCGGGCCTCGTGTCGAGAAACGCAGAGAATAATGGCGCGACGCCCTGCGTCGGTCCAGCAGCAGCGTACCTGCCAAAGTTGCCCGCTCACCTCCAAATGGCGGTATCGGTTGCTTCCGACAACCGGCGCCGGGGACCGCCGCCCACCCGCCCGTGCTGCCACCCCGGAATGGCGGTCCTCACAGTGCCGGGCTGGGGTAGGTTGCCCGGGGTGCACCGCGCGCGGTGCCGCCTCGACCTGCCGTCCAGCGTCGGAAGGAAGTGCCTTGGCCGAATCGTCTAGCGAGTCCGCAACGAGTATTGCCGCCGGATATCAGTTCGGTACCCCGGCGCTGGAACTCGGGTCGGTGGTGGTGGCGGGTGGGGCGTTTCCCTCGGCGGGCGTGCGGATTCCGCTGAGCATGCTCAACCGGCACGGCCTGATCGCCGGCGCCACCGGAACCGGCAAGACCAAGACGCTGCAGTTGCTGACCGAGCAGCTCTCGGCGGCGGGGGTGCCGGTGGTGGTCGCCGACATCAAGGGCGACCTGTCGGGCCTCGCCAGCCCCGCGCAGCCGGCCCAGCCGGGCGACCGGGTGTCGCAGCGCGCGGCCGACACCGGCGACGACTGGCAGCCGGCCGGTTTCCCGGTGGAGTTCCTGGCCCTCGGCGGGCTGGGCAGCGGCATTCCGGTGCGGGCCACCATGACGTCGTTCGGCCCGCTGCTGCTTGCCAAGGTATTGGAGCTCAACGAGACCCAGGAATCCTCGCTCGCGCTGATCTTCCACTACGCCGACACCGCCGGCCTGCCGCTGCTGGACCTGAAGGACCTGCGGGCGCTGATCCAGTACCTGACATCAGACGAGGGCCAGGAGGCGCTGACCGGCATCGGCGGGCTGAGCAAGGCCACCGCGGGGGTGATCCTGCGCTCGCTGATCACTCTGGAGAACAACGGCGGCGGGGTGTTCTTCGGTGAGCCGGAGTGGGAGCCGGCCGACCTGCTGCGCACCGGCAGCGACGGCCGCGGCATCGTCTCGGCCCTGGAGCTGGCCGCGGTGCAGGACAAGCCGCGGCTGTTCTCCACCTTCCTTATGTGGCTGCTGGCCGATCTCTTCTCCGAGCTGCCCGAGGTGGGCGATGCGGACAAGCCCAAGCTGGTGTTCTTCCTCGACGAGGCACACCTGCTGTTCAGCGACGCGTCCAAGGCGTTCCTGGAGCAGTTGACCCAGACCGTCCGGCTGATCCGGTCCAAGGGGGTCGGCATCTTCTTCGTCACCCAGGTGCCGGCCGACGTGCCCGACAGCGTGCTCGGCCAGCTCGGCAACCGGGTGCAGCACGCACTGCGCGCCTTCACCCCGGACGACGCCGCGAACCTCGCCAAGGCGGTGCGCACCTATCCCAAGACCGCCACCTACGACCTGGCCGAGCTGCTCACCCAGCTCGGCATCGGCGAGGCGGTGGTGACGGTGCTGTCCGAGCGGGGCGCCCCGACCCCGGTGGCCTGGACCCGGCTGCGCGCGCCGCGCTCGCTGATGGCCCAGCTGGACCCGGCGGCGCAGGCCCAGGCGGTGGCCGGCTCCGCGCTGCTGGCCAAGTACGGCACCCCGATCGACCGGGACTCGGCGTACGAGAAGCTCACCGCCCGGCTGGCCGCAGCCCATCCCGAGGCTGACTCTCCCGAGGCCGAGCCGGCGCACCAGGAGCCGGCACCGGGCGGTGGCTCGGCCGACAGTGCGCCCAGCCAGCCCAAGCAGCATCACGACGGCAACGTGGTGACCGAGGTGCTCCAGTCCTCGGCGTTCAAGTCCTTCGCCCGCTCGACGGCCACCGCGCTCGGCCGCGAGATCACCCGGTCGCTGTTCGGCACGGCGCGGCGGCGCCGGTGACCGTGCTGCACCTGCGCGGGGTGTTCCTGCCGGAGGAGCAGGAACGCGACGCCTGGATCGTCGACGGCCGGCTGACCTTCGAGCCGGTGTCCGGCGCGGAATCCCTGGCCACCGGTGGCTGGGTGCTGCCGGGTTTCGTCGACGCGCACTGCCACATCGGCGTCACGCCCGAGGGCTGGGCCGAGGAGGACGAGCAGGTCGAGCAGGCGGTGCTGGACCGCGACGCCGGCGCCCTGCTCTTGCGCGACGCTGGCGCACCGGTGGACAACACCGGCGTGCAACGCCGGCCGGATCTACCGAAGCTGGTGCGGGCCGGCCGGCACATCGCCCGGCCGCGTCGCTACATCCGCAACCTGGGCGTGGAGGTGGAACCCGAGGACCTGGTGGCCGAGGTGGAGCGGCAGGCCCGGCGCGGCGACGGCTGGATCAAGCTGGCCGCGGACTGGATCGACCGCTCGGCCGGCGAGCTGCTGCCGGTCTGGCCGGACGACGTGCTGGCCGCCGCGATCGGCCGGGCCCACGAGCTGGGCGTCCGGGTGGCCGCGCACACCTTCTCAGAGCAGGCGCTGCCCGGGCTGGTGGCGGCCGGCATCGATTCCATCGAGCACGGCACCGGCATCACTGCCGACCTGCTCGACGAGATCGCCCGGCGCCGGATCGCGGTGGTGCCGACACTGATCAACGTCGACACCTTTCCGGCCATCGCCGACTCGGCGCAGGCGAAGTTCCCGGCCTACGCCGCGCACATGCGCTCGCTGTTCGCCAGCTCCCGGCAGCGGATCCGGGACGCCTTCGAGGCGGGCGTGCCGGTCTACACCGGCACCGACGCCGGCGGGTCGCTGCCGCACGGGCTGATCCGCGAGGAGGTGGCCGCCCTGGTGCAGGCCGGCATCCCGCAGGCCGAGGTGATCGCGCAGGCCTCCTGGCGGGCCCGGGAGTGGTTGGGCTTTGCCGGCCTGACCGAGGGGGCGCCCGCCGACCTGGTGGTCTACGACGCCGACCCCAGGGTGGAACTGGCCACCGTGTACGCGCCGCGCCGGATCGTGCTGGACGGTGCCGTGGTCGGTTGACCGCGAGGTGGCCTCACTAGGCTGGGTCCCGCAGCCGATCCGGAGGGCCCACCAGTGACCAGCGTGCGACGCCGCCGTGCCATCGCGGTGCGGCGCTGGGCGATCGCGGTGGCCGTCTACCTGGTGGCGGTGTTCCACCGCACCTCGCTCGGGGTGGCCGGCCTGCAGGCGGCCAGCCGGTTCGGTATCAGTCCCAGCCAGCTGAGCATCTTCATCCTGCTGCAGCTGGGGATCTACGCCGGCATGCAGATCCCCACCGGAGTTCTAGTCGACCGGTACGGGCCGCGCCGGCTGCTGGTGGTCGCGGCCGCCACCATGGGCCTGGCCCAGGTGCTGTTCGCGGTGGCGCACAGCTATCCGCTGGCGTTGCTGGCCCGCGCGGTGCTCGGGCTCGGTGACGCGCTGACCTTCGTCAGCGTGCTGCGCTTCGCCGCCGGCCAGTTCACCCCGCGCCGCTATCCGCTGGTGGTGGCGCTCACCGGCACCCTCGGCCAGTTGGGCAACCTCGTGGCGACGCTGCCGCTGACCGCGCTGCTGCACTCGGCCGGCTGGACGCCGACCTTCCTCGGCGCCGGCCTGCTGTCGCTGGTCAGCGGCGCTGCGGTGTACCTGCTGCTGCCCCGCAGCCCGCGGCTGCCGCCCCGTCCGGCCGGGGCCATGGTGTTGCGGGAATCGCTGCGCCGGGTCGGCCGCCGGGTGGCCACCGCCTGGTCGCTGCCCGGCACCCGGGCCGGCTTCTGGGTGCACTTCGCCTCGATGGCGACCTCGCTGACCTTCGCGGTGCTGTGGGGGGTGCCGTTCCTGGTGCAGGGCCAGGGGATGAGCCGGGACGCCGCCGGCACCGTGCTGCTGTTCAGCGTGCTGGTCGCGGTGCTGGTCGGCCCGCCGATCGGGGTGCTGATCGGCCGGTACCCGGCGACCCGGGTGCCGTTGGCGATCGGCACCAGCCTGCTGACCGTGCTCGGCTGGTACGCGGTGCTGGCCGCCTTCTCCGGCCCGATGCCGCGCTGGCTGCTGGTGGCCCTGGTGCTGGTGACCAGCACCGGCGGCCCGGTGTCCTCGATCGGCTTCGCGCTGGCCCGCGACTACAACGGGCCGGCGATCGTGGGCACCGCGACCGGCCTGGTGAACGTGGCCGGCTTCGTGGCCGCCATCGTGGCGTGCCTGGGCCTGGGCTGGACGCTGGACCTGCGCGGCTCGCAGACCCTGGGCAGCTACCGGCTGGCCTTCGCGGTCGCGGTCAGCGTGCAGGCGCTTGGCCTGGTGCAGATGGTGCGCTGGTGGCTGCGGGCCCGGCACTGGGCGCTGCGGGCGGCCGAGGCCGGCCACCCGGTTCCGGTACCGGTGGTGCGGCACCGCTGGGATCTGGGCGGCTAGGGCGGAGTTAGGGTCAGAGCATGACCCAGCAGACCGGCAGCGTGGCCATCGTCGGCGGATACGTCGTTCCGATCGAGGGGGAGCCGATCCCGGGCGGCACCGTGCTGGTCACCGACGGCGTGATCACCGCGGTGGGTGAGCAGGTCGAGGTCGGCGCCGACGTCGAGGTGGTCGACGCCACCGGCAAGTGGGTACTGCCGGGCTTCGTCGACGCGCACGCCCACGTCGGGGTGTGGGAGGAGGGCGAGGGCTGGGCCGGTGCGGACGTCAACGAGATGACCGATCCGAACGGCGCGCGGCTGCGCGCGCTGGATGCCATCAACCCGGCCGACCAGGGCTTTCGGGACGCCCTCGCCGGCGGGGTGACCTCGTGCGTGATCAAGCCGGGCAGCGGCAACCCGATCGGTGGCCAGACGGTGGCGGTCAAGACCTGGGGCCGGATGGTCGACGAGATGGTGATCAAGTCACCGGCCAGCGTCAAGAGCGCCCTCGGCGAGAATCCCAAACGGGTCTACGGCGACAAGGGAAAGCTGCCCTCGACCCGGCTCGGGGTGACCGCGGTGATCCGGGACGCGCTGATGAAGGCACAGGACTACACCGCCCGCCGGGACGCCGCCGGTGACGAGCCGTTCGAGCGCGACCCGTCCTCGGAGGTGCTGGCCCGGGTGCTGTCCGGCGAGCTGCCGTGGTGCCAGCACACCCACCGGGCCGACGACATCGCCACCGCGATCCGGCTGGCCGACGAGTTCGGCTACCGGCTGGTGATCAACCACGCCACCGAGGCCTACCTGCTGGCCGACGTGCTCGCCGAGCGCGGCATCCCGTGCATCGTCGGGCCGCTGTTCCACACCCGCAGCAAGGTCGAGGTGCGCAACCGCAGCCTGGCCACCGCGGGCAAGCTGGCCAACGCCGGGGTGCTGGTGGCGCTGACCACCGACCATCCGGTGGTGGCCATCGACTTCCTGGTCCATCAGGCCAGCTTCGCCGTCCGGGAGGGTATGTCGCGCGCGGACGCGCTGCGCTCGATCACCCTGAACCCGGCCACCATCCTCGGCTTCGACGACCGGGTCGGCTCGCTGGCCCCGGGCAAGGACGGCGACGTGGTGGTCTGGTCCGGCGACCCGCTGGACGTGCTGCAGCGCGCCGAGCGGGTGTTCGTCTCCGGGCACCCGGTGTACCGCTACGCCGACGGCCGGGGTGAGGTCAGCAACCCGTACCGGACCGGCTGACCGCTAGCGGGCCACCGCGTTGGCAGCGATCACTTCGCGGAACCACCTCGCGGAGTCCTTGGGAATCCGCCGCTGGGTGGGGTAGTCGACGTAGACCATGCCGAAGCGCTTGGAATAGCCCCACGCCCATTCGAAATTGTCCAGCAGCGACCACAGGTAGTAGCCGCGGACGTCCGCGCCGCGCTCGATGGCGGCATGCACCGCCACCAGGTGCCGGTGGACGTAGTCGATCCGGTCGGCATCGTGCACCGCACCGTCCGGGCTGACCTCGTCGGTGAAGGCCGCGCCGTTCTCGGTGACCACCAGCGGCACCTCGGGGTAGTCCCGGTGCACCCGCAGCAGCAGGTCGGTGAACGCCTCCGGCACGATCGGCCAGCCCATCGCGGTGTATGGGCCCGGCTGCGGCACCGAGTAGGCCAGGTCGGTGCCGGGCCACGGCGACGGTCCGGCCTCGGACTGCGAGGGGTCGTTGACCCAGCGGCCGGTGACCTGGGCCCGGACCTCCGGGCTGGCCGCGGTCACCTCGGAGGGCGCGTAGAAGTTGATGCCGAGTGAGTCGAGGCCGGCGTTGATCTCGGCCAGGTCGCCGTCGGCGACGAACGCCCAGTCGGTGAGGTGCTTGGTCTCGGTCAGCAACTCCTGCGGATAGCTGCCGCGCAGCATCGGGTCCAGAAATATCCGGTTCGCGATCCGGTCCACGTGCTCGGCCGCGGCTAGGTCGGCCTCGGTGTCGGTGGCCGGCCGCAGCTGTGCCAGGTTGAGGGTCACCGACAGCTGCGCCGGGCACACCGAGCGGACCGCGCGCACCGCCCGGCCGTGTGCCAGGTTCAGGTGGTGGGCCACCAGCAGCGCGGTGCCGTTGTCGGTCAGGCCGGGGGCGTGCACCCCCGAGGCGTGCCCGAGGAAGGCCGCGCACCACGGCTCGTTCAGGGTGGTGATGGTGGGCACCCGGTCGCCGAGCGCCCGGCCGATCACCTCGGCATAGTCGGCGAACCGGTCCACGGTGTCCCGGTTGGTCCAGCCGCCCTCGAACTGCAGCGCCTGCGGCAGGTCCCAGTGGTAGAGGGTCAGCAGCGGGGTGATGCCGCGTTCGAGCAGGCCGTCCACCAGCCGCCGGTAGAAGTCCAGGCCGGCCTCGTTCACCGGCCCGGACCCGCCGGGGATGACCCGCGGCCAGGACACCGAGAACCGGTAGGACGGCAACCCGAGTTCGGCCATCAGATCGAGGTCGGCGTCCATCCGGAAGTAGTGGTCGCACGCGACGTCGCCGGTGTCGCCGCCGGTGATGTTGCCCGGTACCTGGCAGAACACGTCCCAGATGCTGGGCATTCGGCCGTCGGCGTGCACCGCCCCCTCGATCTGGTACGCCGCGGTCGCCGAGCCCCAGACGAAGCCGGGCGGGAAGGCGAGACGGTCGGAAGTGGGCTGCTGGGTCATCCTTTGACTGCTCCTTGCATGATTCCGCCGACGATCTGCCTGCCCAGCAGCGCGAAGACCACCAGCGCCGGGACGGTGCCGTACAGGGTGCCGGCCATGATGATGGACTGTTCGGGGGCGTAGCCGGTAGCCAGGCTCTGGAAGGAGACCTGCACCGTGGGGTTCTGCGAGCTGAGCGCGATCAGCGGCCAGAAGAAGTCGTTCCAGGCGGTCAGGAAGGTCAGCATCGCCAGCACCGACATCGCCGGCCGGGCCGCCGGCACCACGATGGAGCGGAAGATCCGGAACGTCCCGGCGCCGTCGACGTAACCGGCCTCGATCAGCTCGTCCGGCACCGCGCTGGCGATGTACTGGCGCAGGAAGAACACTCCGAACGCGGTGACCAGGGTGGGCAGGATGACCGCCTGCAGGTGGTTGGCGAAGCCGAACTTCGCCATCAGCATGTAGAGCGGGATGATGCCCATCTGGGTGGGCACCATCATGGTGCCGATGCACAGGCCGAGCAGCAGGTTGCGGCCGCGAAAGCGCAGCTTGGCAAAGGCGAAACCGGCCAGCGTGCAGAACGTGACGGTGCCCAGCGTCACGCAACTCGCCACGATCAGCGAGTTGATCAGGCCCTTGTTCAGCGGTGCCAGCTCCAGCGCCTTGTCGATGTTGGAGAACAGCGAACCGTTGGGCAGCAGCGGGGGAGTGCGGGCGGCCATCTCGGCGTTGGTGTGCGAGGCCATCACGATCGTGTAGTACAGCGGGAACACCGACACCAGCGTGACCACGACCAGCACCAGGTAGCTCAAGGGGCCCGCGTCCATCGGCTTGCCCCGCACTGCCTTTGCCGTGCGCGGGCTGGTCGGCGCCGGCGCCCGGTCGGCCGGCTGCGGGGTTCCTCCGGTGGCGAGGGTTCGCGGTGCGGTACTGGTCATCGGGTTCCCTCCAGGGCGGCCGGAGCGACCAGCGGCGCCACCGGCACGCCGGACCGGCGCTCGTGCCGGCGGGCCAGCAACAGGTTGGTCAGCACCGCCAGCACGATGATCGCGAACATCGTCCAGGCGGTGGCGGCCGCCAGTCCCAGCCGGTCGTTGGTCCAGCCCTGCTGGTACATCAGCAGGCCGAGCGTCTGGTACTGCCCGTCGGTGCCGCCGTTGGGAATTCCGTTGTGGTACAGCAATGGTTCCCCGAACAGCTGAGCGGCGCCGATGGTGGAGACCACGATGGTGAACAGGATGGTCGGTCGCAGGCCGGGCAGGGTGACGTAGCGGAACTGCTGCCAGCGCGAGGCGCCGTCGATGGCGGCTGCCTCGTAGAGACCGGAGTCGATCGCCTGCATGCCGGCCAGGTAGATCAGCGCGTTGTACCCGGTCCAGCGCCAGGTGACGATCGCCGAGATGGCCACCTGGCTCGGCCACTTCGATCCCTGCCAGTCCGGCTGCGGCAGGTGCAGCAGGTGCAGCGCCCAGTTGACGATGCCCAGGTCGGCGTCGAACAGTTCCAGGAAGATCACCGTCGCCGCGGCCAGGCTGGTGGCGTACGGCATCAACATCGCGACCCGGAAGAAGGTCCGGCCGCGCAGCCGGTAGTTGAGCAGGTGCGCCACGCCGAGCGCCAGGCACAGTTGCGGAACGGTGGAGATGATCCCGATGCTGACGGTGTTGCGCAGCGCGTTCCAGAAGAAGCTGTTGCTGAACAGGTTGCGGTAGTTGCCGAAACCCACCCAGGTCTGCTGGTCGTAGGTGGTCAGCCGGACGCTGTGCAGCGAGACCCAGGCGGTGTCCAGCCACGGGTAGATGCTGAACGCGGCGAACACCGCGAAGAACGGGGCGATGTAGGCGTAGCCGGCCCTGCTACCCGGCCGCACCGAGCGCCGGCGGGCCGGCCGGCGCCCGGTCGGCGCAGTGGCCGCCGGCGCGGTGGAGGTCTGGCTGGGAGCGGGCATCCGGTCACCTCCTGCTGGATCTTCTCATCGTGTCGTGGACAACGGGCTGCCTGCCGCGGCGAGCGGACGTCACCGCGGCAGGCAGGCCCGCACCGACCACCCGGGAGCCGGCCTCGTCGGAAGAACCGGGCCCCGGACGTCAGCGGCCCGGCGTCAGCCGGTGACCTGCTCGACCGCCTTGAGCGCGGCGTCGAACGCCTTGCCCGGATCGGTGCCCTTGGTCTCGACGTTGGTCAGTTGCTGGGTGAACGCGGTCTGCATCTGGGTGTCGTACAGGCCGATCGGCGGGATCTTCATCTTGTCGGAGATGGCGCTGAAGATCTGCCCGACCGGGGCGTCGGAGAAGTACGCGGCCTTGGCGCTCTGCACCGCCGGGTCCTGCGCGGCCTCGCTGCTGGAGGGCCAGTGCCCGCCCTGGGTCCACATGGTGACCTGCTGCTGCTTGCCGGTCAGCCATTCGGCCAGCGCTATGGCCTCCTTCTGGTGCTTGGAGGCCTTCGGCACGCCGAGCCAGGAGCCGCCCCAGTTGGTGGCGCCGCCGGGCAGCACCGGTGCGACGCTCCACTTGCCATTGCCGGCTGTACCTGCTTGGCCCTGGATGTAGCCCATCATCCAGGTGGGGCAGGCGATGGTGGCGAACGCACCGCTGGAGAAGGCCTTGTTCCACGGCGGGGAGAACTGCGACAGGCCCGCGGTGATCTTTGCCTGGGCCGCCTCGGTCGCGTACTTCCAAGCGTTGCGCACCCCGTCGGAGTTGGTCGGGTCCGGCTTGCCACTGGCGTCGTTGTAGGCCTCGGTGCCCTGGTAGACCGCGGTGGAGAAGATGCTGGCGGCACTGTCGACGAACCGGCTGTTGGCAGGCTTCGTGGCCGAGGCCTCGTACTGCTTGCCGAAGGCGATGTAGTCCTCCCAGGTCGACCACTTGCTCGCCAGCTCCGCGCCGTCCGAGGGCAGCCCGGCTGCCTTGAGCAGGTCCGGCCGGTAGCAGATCGCCTCCGGCCCGGCGTCGGTGCCCAGGCCCACGGTCTTGTTGTCCGAGCTGGTGGCCTGCTGCCACTTCCAGTCGTAGAAGGAGGATTTCAGCGTGCCGGCCTCCGGCAGCGAGCCGAAGTCGACGAACTGGGCGGCGTGGTTTGCGACCACGTCGGAGACGAAGCCGATCTCGATGCCCTGCACGTCGTCCAGCCCGCTGCCCGACGCCAGCCGGGTCTTGAGCCGGGTCCAGTAATCACTGGACTGCTCGACGGTGTCCTCCTTGATGGTGATGTTCGGATGCAGCTTGGTGTAGGCGTCGTAGAGGCCCGCCTCCTTGAAGCCGAAGGTGCCGAACAACCCGACGGTGAGGGTCACCTTGGCGTTGGGGTCGGCCGCGGCGGTGTCGGACTTCTTGTTCGACGAGCAGCCGGCTACCGCGGCCAGTCCGAGGGCGGTGACGGCTACCGCACCGGCGAGGCGGGTGGTGGTGCGGGACAACCTGGGCATGAATCCTCCTGATGGGGAACGGCCGGTCCAACCAGGGCCGCCGGACGAGCTGCGAAAAGCACGAGGATCGCGCGGGGAGCTAGCGGTCGGAGCGCCGTGAGAGCGCTCTCACACGGCGAAGAATGCGCTGTGCCGAAACCGGTGTCAAGCATTTCGGCCGAATTTGTTGTCTGCGGGGCGAAATTGGTGCGGGCGCGGGACGGCGACGGCGCTCCGGCGAGCGCTCAGGAGGTCTGCCGGCGGATCAGTTGCACCGGCAACACGGTGCTGCGGGCGGCCGGTTCGCCGGCGATCCGCTGCAACAGCCTGGTGACCATGGTGCGGCCGAGGTCGGCGATCGGCTGGCGGACGGTGGTCAGCGCCGGATGCGCCAGCTCGGCGTCGCCGATGTCGTCGAAGCCGACCACCGCGACATCGGTGCGGACCTGCCGGCCGGCGGCCTCGATGGCACGCATCGCGCCGATCGCGGTCAGGTCCGAGGCGGCGAACACCGCGTCCAGGTCGGGCCGGGTGCGCAGCAACTGGGCCATCGCCCGCTGGCCGCTGGCGATGCTGAACTCGCCGCGGGCCACCAGGCTGGTCTGATAGGGCAGGCCGGCCGCCTCCAGTGCCGCGCGGTAGCCGGCCAGCCGGTCCTGGCCGGCGCACATGTCCAGCGGGCCGGTGATGGTGGCTATCGTGCGCCGGCCGACCGCCAGCAGGTGCTCGGTGGCCAGCCGGCCACCACCGGCGTTGTCGGAGTCGACGTAGTGCAGCGTCCCGGCACCGGTCAGCGGGCGGCCGCTGAGCACGGTGGGCACCGCGTGCGACTCCAGTTCCTGGGGCAGCTGGTCGCCGCCGTGCAGCGACAGCAGCAGCACCCCGTCCACGTGGCCACCGGCGGCGTAGTGCACGAACCGCCGGTGCTCGTCCGGGCTGGAGGCGACCGTGAAGACCAGCTGCAGGCCGGCCTCGGCGGTCACCGCCTGGGCGGCTCGCAGCATGCCGAGGAAGAACGGGTCGGAGAACAACCGGTCCTCGGACTCGGCGACCAGGAAGGCCACCGAGTCGCTGCGCCCGGTCACCAGCGCGCGGGCGGCCCGGTTGGGGGCGTAGGAGATCTCCTGGGCGGCGCTCAACACCGCGCTGCGGGCCCGCTCGCTGACGTTGCTCGCCCCGCGCAGTACCCGGCTCGCGGTCGCCCGGGACACCCCGGCCCGAGCAGCCACCTCCTCCAGGGTGGGCGGGTTCCGGCTGCCTGGAGAGGTCACGCTCACGAGCGCAGTGTGGCACGGACGGGTAACGCTCGCCGCCCGGCGGCGCGTTCGCCTCGCCCGATCCGAACGCTGCGGGTACGCTGCCCCAGATTTGGGTAACCTCACAAAGGGTAAACATGAAGCGCGCAAGGCTGGGATTACCGGTGGCTCTCACCGCCGTGCTGATGGGTGTGCTGAGCATCAGCACCGTCGCCACCGCCCAACCGACCAGCCCGGCCGCCGGCAGCAGCGCCGCGCCGTCGGCTGCGGCCAGGCCACCCGCCCACGCCCGGCTGAAGCGCACTCCGGTGCTGCCGGCCGAGCGCTGGGCGGCCGGCTCCGCGCAGGCGGCCCGGGTGCGCCAGCACCACTTCGCCCCGGCCCGGCCCGCGGTCGCGCACCTGTCGCCCAAGCTCAACCGGCTCGCCGGAGTGCCGGGTGCACCGGCTTCCGCCGTCCGGCTGGAGCGCGACGGCCGGGTGATGGTCAGCGTGACCGGCTCCGCCGGTCCGGCCGCGGCCCGCGCGGTGGGCGCCCGGGTACTGGCCAGCTTCGAGCAGACCAGCACCGTGCTGGTGGCGCCGGGCCGGCTGGCCGAACTCGCCGGTCAGCCCGGGGTCAGCCGGGTCGCGCCGGCCGTCCGGCCGATGCCGCAGGACACCAGCGAGGGGGTGGCTGCCTCCGGCGCCCAGCACTGGGCCGACACCGGCAACGTCGGCAACGGCGGCAGCGGGGTCAAGGTCGGCATCGTCGACCTCGGCTTCGCCGACCTGCAGGCCGAGATCGCCGCGCACCACTACGACGACCCGGACGGCAACCCGGTCAGCGTGGTCTACCCGGCCGGGCAGAACCACTGCGCCGACGACAGCCTGAGCCCGCACGGCACCGCGGTCAGCGAGGTGGTGCACCAGATGGCGCCGCGGGCCACCCTGTACCTGTACTGCATCGACGACAACGTCGGCTTCTCCACCGCCGCCGCCCAGGCGGTGGCCGCCGGGGTCAAGATCGTCAACAGCTCGCTGGTCTTCACGGCCGAGACCCGCGGTGACGGCTACGGCGGTTCCGGCTCGTCCGAGCGCGCGGTGCGGACCGCCCGCGAGGCCGGCGTGCTGTGGATCGAGTCTAGCGGCAACAGCGCCCAGGACCACTGGTCGGGCACCCTGGCCGACGGCAACGGTGACGGTTTCGTCGACCTGCAGAGCACCGTCAGCCAGGCCGACGAGGTGGCGCTGGACGCCGGCTACACCGGCAACGTGGTGCTCAGCTGGGACCAGTGGCCGACCTCGTCGCTGCCGGTGACGCTGGCGGTGAGCGAGTACAACGGCAACAACGCCCAGATCGGCCCGACCGCCTACCTCGACCAGGTGCCCGGCGACCCACCGGTGCTGGAACTCGACATCAGCAACGTCTCCGGCGACCCGGGCTACACCGGCGACGTGCGGTACTTCGACGTGGTGGTGCTGGTCGAACCGCACACCCCGGCGCTGCACTACAACCTCTACTACGGCGGCGACGTCTCGCCGTCCTTCCTCAGCGGCGTGGACCCGGCCCGCGCCGCGACCGGCAGCGTCTTAGAACCGGCCAGCTCGCCCTGGGCGCTGGCGGTCGGCGCGGCCTTCCGCGGCAACGACACCCTGGAGCCGTTCTCCTCCCGCGGCCCGACCGTGGACGGCCGGGTCAAGCCCGACCTGCTCGGCTACGACGGGGTGTCGTCCAACATCAGCGAGGAGGAGTCCTCGCAGTACGACCAGGACGGCAACGTGGTGCCCGGCACCACCGGTTTCTACGGCACCTCCGCCGCGGCCCCGCATGTGGCGGGCGCGGCGGCCCTGGTGTCGGCCGCCAACCCCGGCATGGACGCCTCCGACCTGGAGGACTTCCTGCAGCGGCGGGCCGATCCGGCCGGTAACCCGCCCACCAACGCCGAGGGCTTCGGCCTGCTGCAACTGGGTGCCACCACCGGCATCTCAGCGGTGCCCGGCTCGCAGTACTTCCCGTTCGCCACGCCGAACCGGATCGTCGACACCCGTTCCGGGCTGGGGGTGCGCAAGGGCCTGATGGGCGCCGGCACCGCGCTCGCCGTCCCGGTGCCGAGCACCGGCACCAACGCGGTACCGGCCGGCGCCACCTCGGTGGTGATCAGCCTGTCCGGCACCGGCGCACAGGGCGGCACCTACCTGTCGGTGTACAGCAAGGTCTTCGGCGGCAACTCCACGCTCAACCTCAACTCGAAGGACGCCAACGCCACCGTCACCGCGCTGGTCAAGCTCAACTCCAGCCACGGCTTCATGCTGCGCAACGCCGCGGCACCCACCCACGCGCTGATCACGGTGCTCGGCTACTTCGGCGCGCCGAGTGCGACCGGCGGCCTGGGCTACGTCGCGCTGCCGTCCAAGCGTCTGCTCGACACCCGGGTGCCGACCGGCATCTCCAAGGTCGCCAAGCTGACCCCGAACCAGGCCGTGACGGTGGACGCCGGTCCCGGCGGGGTGCCGGCCGACGCGACGGTGGCGGTGGTCAACATGACCGCCCTGAACCAGACCGCCGGCGGCTACCTGACCGCCTACCCGAGCGCCTCGCCGGCGGTCGCCTCGGTGGACTACCGGCAGTACTCGCGCTCGAACCTGGTCGCGGTGCCGCTGGTCAACCGCAAGTTCGTGGTGCAGAACCGGTTTGCCTCCACCGACGCGATGATCGACATCGTCGGCTACTTCAGCCCGACGGCGACCGCCCGGTTCGTCACGCTGGCCAACCCGCGCCGGATCGCCGACACCCGCACCGGCAACGGCGGGCACTACGGAACGATGACCGCCAACGCCAGCATCAGCCTGGACGCCGGCGGCCTCTACGGGGTGCCCTACACCGTCACCGGCCTGTGGATCGGCATGACCGCGATCGCGGCCGGCAACGGCTACCTGGCCATCTACCCGCGCGGCAGCGCTGCCCCGCACGCCTCCAACATGGACTTCACCACTGGCCGGGTGGTGCCCAACGCCGCGATCGCCACCCTGTCGGCCGGCACCTCCTCGCTGCCGCCAGGCTTCTCGACGATCGACCGGTTCGGCTCGTCACAGATCCTCGAGGACGCCTACGGCTACTTCGTGACCTCGACCCCCTAGCCGGGGCCGGGCGGCCGGGCGGCTGCGGGATCTCGGGCGCCCGGCCGGGGTCAGGGCGCGCTCGAACGTCTGGCAGAATGGCCTGCTGAGTACCGGCCGGCGTTCGGACCCTCTCACCGGGCACCGGCCAGTCCATCGGACTACCCGCCGCGCGGTGTTCCCCACCCACCGGCGCTCTGGCCCGTCCCTGCATCTACTGGAGAGAACGACACCTGTGGCAACCAAGATCAAGCTCACCCGCATCGGCAAGATGCGCGAGCCGCATTACCGCGTCGTCGTGGCCGACGCCCGCGCCAAGCGCGACGGCCGGTCCATCGAGACCATCGGGGAGTACCACCCGAAGAACGATCCCTCGGTGATCCGGATCGACGCCGAGCGCGCCGCGTACTGGCTGGGCGTCGGCGCCCAGCCGACCGAGGCGGTCACCGCGATCCTGAAGGTGACCGGCGACTGGCAGAAGTTCAAGGGCCTGCCGGCACCGGCGCCGATGAAGATGGCCGAGCCCAAGGCCGACAAGCGGGCCCTGTTCGACGCCGCGCTGCGCGATTCCGAGGGTGAGCCGTCTGCCGAGGCGACCACCCCGCGCAAGAAGGCCGCACCGCGCCGTGAGCAGGCCGCTCCGGCCGATGCCGCCGCTGCGGAGTCGGCTCCGGCCGCCGCTGAGGAGGCCCCGGCCGCCGACAGCGCTTCGGCCGCCGACGGCGCTTCGGCCACCGACGGTGCTCCTGCCGAGGCGGGGAGCTAGGTGCTCGAAGAGGCACTCGAGCACCTGGTCCGCGGCATCGTCGACCACCCGGACGACGTGGTGGTCGACCTGATCGACAACCGGCGGGGTCGCCGGCTCGAGGTCCGGGTGCATCCCGACGACCTCGGTCGGGTGATCGGCCGCAACGGCCGCACCGCCAAGGCGCTGCGCCAGGTGGTCAACGGCGTGGGCGGCAAGGGCATCCGGGTCGACGTGGTCGACACCGACGAGGGCCGCTGACCACCGGACGGGTGTGGTGAACTCCGGTCCGGCCGGCGGCAGCTCCGGCGTGCAGCCCAGCGGCGACCTCGGCAACCTGGTCGCGGTCGGCCGGATCGGCAAGGCGCACGGCATTCGCGGTGACGTCTTCGTCGAGCCGTGGACCGACACGCCCGAGGAGCGGTTCGCCGACGGCACCCGGCTGCTCACCGACCCGGCCGAGGCCGGCCCGCTGACCGTGGTGTCCACCCGCGAGCAGTCCGGCAAGCTGGTGGTGCACTTCGCCGGCCAGGACGACCGCACCGCCGTCGAGGCGCTGCGCGGCACCCTGCTACTGGTGCCGGCCGGCGAACGGCCGCCCATCGAGGACCCGGACGAGTTCTACGACAGCGACCTGATCGGCCTGGCAGTGCGGACCGTCGCCGGCCGGGAACTCGGCCCGGTCACCGACGTGCTGCACTCGCCGGCCGGCAGCCTGCTGGCCGTCGCGCTCACCGCCGAGGCCGGTCGCGAGGTGCTGGTGCCGTTCCGGCGGGAGTTCGTCCCGACCGTCGATCTGGCGGCCGGCATCGCCGAGATCGACCCGCCGGACGGGCTGCTCGAGCTGTGAGCGGGCCGCCGGCCGGCGCGGCGCCCGACCTGTCGGTCGACGTGCTGACCATCTTTCCCGAGTACCTGACGCCGCTGCGCTCCTCGCTGCTCGGCAAGGCCATCGAACGCGGCCAGGTGCGGGTGGACGTGCACGACCTGCGGAACTGGACCGACGACCCGCACCGCACCGTGGACGACACCCCGTACGGCGGCGGTCCCGGCATGGTGATGCTGCCCGAACCGTGGGGCCGGGCGCTGGACGCGCTCGCCCCGGCGGACGGGCCGAGCCAGCCGCGGCTGGTGGTGCCCAGCCCGGCGGGCCGGCGGTTCAGCCAGCCGGTGGCCGAGGAGCTGGCTCGCGAGCCGTGGCTGCTGTTCGGGTGCGGGCGCTACGAGGGCATCGACGCCCGGGTGCTGGACTACGCCGGCAGCCGGATGGTGGTGGACGAGATCAGCCTCGGCGACTACGTGCTGTGCGGCGGCGAGGTGGCGGTGCTGGCGATCCTGGAGGCGGTGGCGCGGCTGATCCCGGGGGTGCTCGGCAACGCGCTGTCGGCATCGGAGGACTCCTTCAGCCCCGCCGTCGACGGCCTGCTGGAGGCACCGGCCTACACCAAGCCGGCGCTGTGGCGGGGGAGGGCGGTGCCCGACGTGCTGCTGTCCGGCCATCACGGCAACATCGCCCGGTGGCGCCGGGAGGAGTCGGTGCGGCGGACCCGGGCCCGCCGGCCGGACCTGCTCGGCGACTGATCCCGGCCGGTCCCGGGGGCCGGCCCGGTTTCTCAATCGCCGGGTGGATATGGCACCATCGTGGGGTTGCCCGGTGGCCGCCCGTACGGCCGGCCGCCCGGAGCCAGAAGGACAGTCTTGATCGAGACCCGCGTGCGGTGCGCCGCGTGCCGGGTCAGAGCGATAGGAAGCAGAGCCACCATGAACACCTTGCAGACGCTGGATGCCGAATCGCTGCGCAGCGACATCCCGGACTTCCGCGCCGGCGACACCTTGAAGGTGCACGTTCGGGTGGTCGAGGGCAACCGCTCCCGGGTGCAGGTCTTCCAGGGCGTGACCATCCGCCGGCAGGGCGGTGGCCTACAGGAGACCTTCACGGTCCGCAAGGTGAGCTTCGGGGTCGGCGTGGAGCGCACCTTCCCGGTGCACACCCCGATCATCGAGAAGATCGAGGTGGTGACCCGCGGTGACGTCCGGCGGGCCAAGCTCTACTACCTGCGCGACCTACGCGGCAAGGCCGCCAAGATCAAGGAGAAGCGGGACGCGGTCACCCGCTAGTCCGGCTCCGGTCTTTCCACGAGGTGTCGAACTCGGACCCCGGCTACGGCGCCGGCGAGCGCCCTGAAGCTGCCCCCGAACCCCGCCCTGCCGCCGGGCCTGCCACGGATGCCACGGTGCAGGCCAATACCGCCGAAGCGCCTGACGGCGTTCGCGCGTCCGACGGTGCCGCCCGAGCTGCCGACGGCACTCCGGTGGCTGGTAGTAGCGACCAGCCGGGCCAGCCGCCGGGTGCCACCGAGCGCCGGCGCAGCAGCGTGTGGTCCAAGCTCGAACTGCCGCTGCTGATCGCCGTCGCGATCGCGATCGCGATCGTGCTCAAGACCTTCGTGGTGCAGCCGTTCTACATCCCGTCCCAGTCGATGGAGCAGACCCTGCACGGCTGCCCCGGCTGCAGCGGCGACCGGATCCTGGTGTTCAAGCCGGTCTACCACGTGCGCGACCCGCACCCGGGCGATGTCGTGGTGTTCCGGGCCCCGCACGACTGGGACGAGCTCGGCGGGGTGCAGCTGTCGTCCAACCCGGTCGCCCACGCGGTGCAGGCGTTCGGGCAGCTGATCGGCGTGGTGCCGCCGAGTGAGAAGGACCTGGTCAAGCGGGTCATCGCGGTCGGCGGGCAGACGGTGCGCTGCTGCGACCCGGAGGGCAAGGTCCAGATCTCCGACAACGGCGAAGCCGGCCCGTGGCGCAGCCTGAACGAGCCCTACATCTTCGAGAACAGCTCCTGGCGCCCGCCCACCAGCACCAGCCAGCGCAGCCCGGACGACACCCGCAGCTTCGGCCCGGTCACGGTGCCCGCGGACCGGCTGTGGGTGATGGGTGACCACCGCAACGACTCGGCAGACTCGCGGTTCCACTGCGGAGAACCGGTCGGCGGGAGCAGCTGCGACCCGATGAGCAGCACCGTCCCCAACGACGACGTGATCGGCAAGGCAGTGGTGATCGCCTGGCCGCCGTCGCGCTGGCGCACCTTGGGGACGCCGCAAACCTTCACCGCGCTCGGCCTACCCGGCCCGGGCCAGCTACCGGCCGAGCCCGCCGCCGCGGCGGCCCTGCTGGTCGCCGGCTTCGGCGGCTGGCGGCGCAGGCGCCGCCGGCGGTGACCGTGCCGGTGGCATTCGCGGTGACAGGGCGGTGACGGTGCCGTCCCCGGCCGGCCGGCCGACGCTGCGCGAGGCCGGTCGGATGTTCGTCCTCGACGCCGACCGGCGGGTGCTGCTGGTGCACGAGCGGCGCGATCTCAAGTCGGCGCGCTCGCACTGGATCACCCCCGGCGGCGGGGTGGAGGCCGGCGAGAGCGTCGCGCAGGCCGCGATGCGCGAGGTCTACGAAGAGACCGGGCTGCGACTGGAGCTGGATCCGGGCGCCGAACCGATGTATTCCGAACGGGTGCGGTTCACCTTCGCGGGGCAGGACATCGACCAGACCAACCACTACTTCCTGGTCCGGGTGCCCAGCGGCCTGCCGGTGCGGCCGGCGGCCCACACCGAGTTCGAGCAGCAGACGGTGCTCGAGTGCCGCTGGTGGTCGCTGCCGGAACTGACCGCCTCCGACGTGGAACGGGAACCGGTGACTATGGTCGAGCTGATCGAACGAGCGCTGGCGGTGAGGTAGATGACAGCGACCGTGCGCAAGCCGGCGGCGGTACGTCGCCCGACCCTGCGGTACGAGCGCGAGGCCTGGCGGGCCGGTGCCGGCCTGCTGGCGGCGGTGGACGAGGTCGGCCGCGGGGCGCTGGCCGGACCGGTGTCGGTGGGTGTGGTGCTGCTGTCGTCGGACACCAAGCCCGCCCCGCTGGGGGTGGCCGACTCCAAGTTGCTCACCCCGCAGGCCCGCGAGCGGCTGGTGCCCCGGATCCGGCGCTGGGCGCTGGACAGCGCGGTGGGCCATGCCTCGGCCGACGAGATCGACCGGATCGGCATCATCGCCGCGCTCCGGCTGGCCGCCGAGCGGGCGGTCAGCCAGCTCGCCGCCGAACCGGACTGGGTGCTGCTGGACGGCAACCACGACTACCTCAGCGTCCGGGACGGCCTCTTCGACTGGGGCTTCGAGGAACCGGACCGTTGGCGGTGCCGGGTGCCGGTGCGCACCCTGATCAAGGGCGACATGAGGTGCTCCTCGATCGCGGCGGCGTCGGTGTTGGCCAAGACCGAACGGGACCGGATGCTGACCGAGCTGGCGCGGGAGTACCCGCACTACGGCTTCGAGGAGAACAAGGCCTACTCCTCGCCCCAGCACCACGCCGCGCTGCTGCGGCACGGGCCGTCGAAGATCCACCGCTGCTCGTGGAACCTGCCCGGCCGCGACGGCTGGTTCGACCTGCCGGCCGGCTGGTCCGGACTCATCGAGCGGTCCCGGCTGAACCGGCTGGTCGAGGCCGACCAGTTGCCGGAGCTGCTGGACCTGCCGGAGGCCACCGAGGCCAGGATGGCGACCGGGCCGACGGTTCCGGCCGCGATGGAGGAGAATGGCCGCATGATGTCCGCAGGGATCGCCCGATGAGTGCCGAAGACCTCGAGAAGTACGAGACCGAGATGGAGCTGCAGCTCTATCGCGAGTACAAGGACATCGTGGGGCAGTTCAGCTACGTGGTGGAGACCGAGCGCCGCTTCTACCTCACCAACGACGTCCAGCTGGTGCCGCGCAACGCCGACGGCGAGGTGTACTTCGAGGTGACGATGCGCGACGCCTGGGTCTGGGACATGTACCGCCCCGCCCGCTTCGTCAAGAATGTCCGGGTGCTGACCTTCAAGGACGTCAACGTCGAGGAGCTGGAGAAGCCCGACCTCGACCTGAGCGGCAAGGGACCGTTCGGCGGCTGAGCGGCTCCGCTGCCGGTCCGAACGACCGCCTTCGCCGGTTCACCCCGCTTTACCAGGGGCCGCAGCCGGTCCAGTCGGTCGTCTCCGCGTGGTACCCGCCGACGGTGTCGGTGAAGGTGACGCCGATCGCGACGGTGGACTGGGTGTTACAGGTGAACTTCACCGACGACCGGTTGTTACCCACCGTGAAGGCGACCCCGTCGCGGGTCCAGCGCTGGTTGGTGAACAGGGAGCCCTGCTGGCTCGCGCTCAGGTCACAGATGAACCAGGTCGCGGGGTCGCTCAGGGTGCCCGAGGGCCCGGCGCATTCCAAGTTGTAGTCGTCGGCGGTGGCGGGGGTCGCGGCAGCGACCGAGCCGGCCAGCAGCGCGACGCTGAGCAAACTTGCGGCAGTCAGTGAAGATCGGCTCATCTCAAGCCTCCGGGGGGTAGGTGGGAGGGCTGAGGTTAGCGCTGTGGACCCGGTGTCATGAATAGCGGTTTCGGTTAAGTTTGTCGCAAGCCGTGCTCACCAGCGGCGCTGGCGCGGCCGGCCGTCGGTACAGCGCCTATCGCTCGGTGACGAGGTAGAGCATCGGGGTGTTCTGCTTGTGCATCACCAGGGTGGCGTGCCCGTTCCAGCTGATCACTCCGTCGAAATCGTCGACCGTGGACCATGAGGCGCTGCTCCAGACGTCTGAGCGCAGCTCGTCGATCGCCACGTAGGGCAGCCGGGACTGGGCCGCCGCCTGCTGCATCGCTATCGTCACCACCCCGTCGGACACGGCAAGGTAGCGCCTGCCCGCATTGTGGACCGATGGCTGGAAGCTGAGGTGGCCGGTGCCGTCGTCGAGGAAGACGGCATTGGCGAACACCAGGTAGGTGCGACCTTGCGAGATCACCATCCGGGTCGGGTAGCTCGCCAGGGCGTCGGCCGGCAGGTAGTAACCGGTGCCCCACGTACCGTCCGGCAACAGCCGCGTGATGACCGGGCCCGGGCCGCTAGGGCTGTCTCGAAAGATCCTCATCCAGGCCAGCCGGGCCTGGTGCCCCTCGACCGCGAGCGCGGGCGCCCAGTCGAAGTAATAGGTCGAGGGAAAGGTGATCTGGTGGCGCGCCCGGACGCCGAACAGGGTGCGTCGCTCGAAGAGGGCGCGTCGCGACGGGAACGGGAACTGCTCGGCGCTGGTGGCCTCGGACCAGACCAGCCACCAGCCGCCAGGTGCTGCCGCCAGGCTGACCTGGGGTCGGAAGGTTCCGACCGTGTGGGTCACCGGAGTGGGCGGCGAGTAGGCGCCCTGCGCCGAGCGCCGGGCCAGGTAGAGCCAGGTGTCGTTCGCCGAGCGGACCGAGTAACAGAGGTACACCGCGCCGGTGCCGTCGGAGGCCATCGCCTCGAGGGAGCCGCGGTAGGGCGCCAGTTCGTGCGTCGAGTGTCCCGCGCGGGACAGGAAGAAGTACATCGCGCCGGGTGTGGTGGTGCGGCACGAGGCGAAGCCGTACACACCGCCGGCCGGCCCGAGTGCGGTCACCACACTCGATGGAACCCGCTGGTCGGTACTGGTCCTCGGCAGCGCGCAGGTGTTCATCACCACGGTCTTAGGCCCGAACGGCGGCACTCCGAAGGCTGCAGGGCCGTGCCTCCAGGCAGCCTGCGCGGTCGGGCGGGCGGAGGCGCTGCCGGTGTGGCCGCCGATTCCGGTTGCGGTCGAGGCCGCGAGGCCGACCAGGGCCGCCGTGACGGCAAAGCGGGAAAGCCTCATCTCTCACCCTCAATGGTTCGGATCGGAACGAGCCGATACGCAGATGGTGAGGGCGGGCGCCTGACGCGCACAGTGCCTTAGGTCCCGGTGCCGGTAGGCCGCTCCGTCCACAGTGGCGCCCGCTGTCCACAGCTGCCGGCGCCGTGGCCCACGGCGCCTGCCGGCGCGGAAGGCTCGCTGTCATGCACTTCAAGGACGCGCTGGGACGCTACGGCGAGGCCGTCGCCGCCCGTTGCCTGACCGATTCCGGTCACCGGCTGATCGAGACGAACTGGCGCTGCGACCGCGGCGAGATCGACATCATCGCCGCCGACGGCACGACGCTGGTGATCTGCGAGGTCAAGACCCGTACCTCGCTGGTCTTCGGTGAGCCGGCCGAGGCGGTCGACGCCGGCAAGGCACGCAGGTTGCGGCTGCTGGCCACCCGGTGGCTGGCCGAGCATCCCGGCGGTTGGGAATCCGTCCGGTTCGACGTGGTGTCGGTGCTGCGCCGGGCGGACGGGCCGGCCCGGGTGCGGCATCTGCGGGCGGCGTTCTGATGGCCCTGGCGAGCACCCTGTCCATCGCCCTGGCCGGGGTGTCCGGCCGGCTGGTCGAGGTCGAGGCCGACCTGTCAGCCGGGCTACCGGGCCTGACCTTCACCGGGCTGCCGGACGTCTCGGTGCTGGAGTCCCGCGACCGGATCCGCGCGGCGGTGCTGAACTCCGGGCTGGCGTGGCCGAACAGGCGGATCACCGTGGCGCTGCTGCCGGCCGACGTCCGCAAGTACGGCTCCGGTTTCGATGTGGCGCTGGCGGTCTCGGTGCTGGCGGCGGCCGGTGAGGTGCCTGCCGCGGCGGTGTCCGGAGTGGTGTGGCTTGCCGAACTGGGGCTGGACGGCCGGCTGCGGCCGGTCCGGGGCACGCTGCCCGCGGTGCTGGCCGCCCGCGAGGCCGGTGTGGCGCGGGTGGTGGTGGCACCGGGCAACGCCGCCGAGGCCGCGCTGGTGACCGGGCTGGATGTGCGGGTGGCGGGCACGCTGGCCGAGATCGTGCTGTCGCTGCGCGGCGGTTCGGCACTGGCCGGTGCTCCGCCGGACGCCGGCGGGCCCCCGGCACCGCTGCCGGACCTGGTCGACGTGGTGGGCCAGCCGGTCGCCCGGCGGGCCTTGGAGATCGCCGCCGCCGGGGCACACCACCTGCTGCTGGAGGGGGTGCCTGGGGCCGGCAAGACGATGCTGGCCGAGCGGTTGCCCTCGATCCTGCCCGAGCTCGAACCGGCCGAGGCGCTGGAGGTGACCGCGATCCACTCGGTGGCGGGCGTGCTGCCGGGCGGAACCGGCCTGCTGCTGCGGCCGCCGTTGCAGGCGCCGCACCACACCTCATCGATGGCGGCCCTGGTCGGCGGCGGCACCGGCCTCGGCCGGCCCGGGGCCGCATCGCTGGCCCACCGCGGCGTGCTGGTGCTCGACGAGGCGGCCGAGTTCAAGCCGACCGTGCTCGACTCGCTGCGCCAGCCGCTGGAATCGGGCCTGGTGGTGCTGCACCGCACCGGCGGCGCGGTCAGCTACCCGGCGCGGTTCCAGTTGGTGCTGGCCACCAACCCGTGCCCGTGCGGAGCAGGCAAGGACACCGACTGCTCCTGCACCCCGGACGCCCGCCGCCGGTACCGCCGGCGGTTGTCCGGCCCGTTGCTGGACCGGATCGACCTGCAGATCCCGATCGATCCGGTCTCGCGCGCCGACCTGTTGGCCGACCCGGGTGCCCGCGAGCCGAGCGACGTGGTGGCCGGCCGGGTGGCTGCCGCCCGGGCCGCAGCCCGAAAGCGCTGGGCGCCGTTCGGCTGGCGGGCCAACGCCGAGGTGCCCGGCTCGGTGCTTCGCTCGCGACCCTGGCGGCCACCGCGCCAGGCATTGGGGCGGCTGGACGCCGAACTCGAACGGGGTGGCCTGAGCGCCCGGGGCTGCGACCGGGTACTGCGGTTGTGCTGGACGCTGAGCGACCTGGCGGGCTGCGACAGCCCAGGATCGGCGGAGGTGGCCGAGGCGATCTGGCTGCGCACCGGACGGGCGGCGGTGATGACGGCATGAGCGCCACGCCGGGTGCAGCCGGATCAGCCGACCAGGCGGCGGAGGAGCACCTGCTGGCCGCCGCCTACCTGAGCCGGGTTGCCGAGCCCGCCTCGGTGCCACTGTGGCTGTTCGTGCAGCAGCACGGCTACCTTGCCGCGGCCGCGGCGGTCCGGGCCGGCGACGTGCCGGCGGAGGTGGCCTCTGGCACCGAGGCCCGCCGGACGGCGGCCGATCCGCACGTCGACCTGGCCGTCGCCGAACGCAACGGCATCCGGTTGCTGACGCCTGCCCACCCGGACTGGCCACACTTCGCCTTCGCCGCCCTGCAAGCCACCGGGCTGCGCCGGGCGGCGCAGTGGCGGGCCGGCCTGCGCGCCCGCCCGCCACGCGGTGAACTGGTGCCACCGCTCGCGCTGTGGGTACGCGGCAGCGCGCCGCTGGCGACGGTGGGGGTGCGGTCGGTGGCGATGGTCGGCTCCCGGGCGGCGACCGCCTATGGCGAGCACATCGCCTCGGAGTTCAGCTACGGGCTGGCGCGGCATGAGGTGGTGGTGGTCTCCGGCGGGGCGTACGGCATCGACGCGGCGGCGCACCGAGGTGCGCTCGCGGCCGAGGGCTGTTCGGTGCTGGTGTCGGCCGGCGGCCTGGACCGGCCTTACCCGAGCGGGCACCGGCACCTCTACGACCGCACCGCCGAGTACGGCCTGCTGGTGAGCGAGCGGCCACCGGGCAGCGCCCCGCACCGGCAACGCTTCCTCAGCCGCAACCGGCTGATCGCGGCGCTGGGCACCGCGACACTGGTGGTCGAGGCGGCGTGCCGGTCCGGCGCCCTGAACAGTGCCGGGTACGCCCGTGACCTCGGACGGCCGGTGCTGGCGGTGCCCGGACCGGTCACCTCGGCGATGTCGGCCGGCTGCCACGCCCTCATCCAGCGGGACGAGGAGCCGCCCCATCTGGTGACCAGCGTGGCCGAGGTACTGGACTACTGCGGGGGAGCCCAGCAGGTGACCGGGGCGGCCCAGCCGGGCACCGGTTCGGTCACTGGTTCTGTCACCGGCACGGCTCCGGGACGGCAGCCCTACGACGGGCTCGACCTGGTGGCCCGGTCGGTGCTGGACGGCTTTCCCGGCCGCGGCGGCAGCGTTACCGAAGCGGAGCTGTCCCGGCTGAGCGGGCAGCCGATCAGCCAGGTGATCGCAGCCCTGCCGGTGCTGCGGGAGGCTGGCCTGATCAGAGCCGCCCGGGAGGGCTACCGGCTGACCAGGATGGCGAGGTGACCCAGCGGGCCGGGGTGACCCAGAGCGGCGAGGTGATCCAGCGTGGCGAGTTGACCCGCGGCTGGCCCGCGCGCACTGTCAGCGCATGCCTGCCGGCCCGCATGACCACGCCACACCGGCCGAGGCCGGTCAGCAGGGCGTGGCGGCAGCCCCCACGGGCAGGACGGGCGCGGCGCCGTCAGCTGCCCGAGCCGGTCGCGGCTCCGGCAGGCGAATCGCTCTCGCCGCCCTGCGGCAGGAACTGACTCCGCAGCTGCAGGGCGTGCTGACCGACTTCGAACGGTTCCTGCGGCTGGAACGCAACCGGTCGCCGCACACCGTGCAGGCCTACCTGGGTGACATCACCCTGCTGCTGCACCACCTGCGCTGCACCGGTGAGACCGACCTCGCGGGGCTGGACCTGCGGATGTTGCGCGGCTGGCTGGCCGCCCTGCACCAGGCCGGTGCCTCGCGGACCACGCTGGCCCGGCGGGCGGCCGCCGCCCGCACCTTCAGCACCTGGGCGTTCGGAAACCGGCTGCTGCCCGCCGACGTCGCCGAGCTGCTGGCCAGCCCGCGGCCGCACCGCTCGATACCCGCGGTGCTGTCCGCCGGCGAGGCCGGCCAGGCGATCGACGCGATCGACGGCGACCAGCCCGAGCAACTGCGGGACCGGTTGATCCTGGAGTTGCTGTACGGCACCGGGATCCGGGTCGCTGAACTGGTCGGCCTGGACCTCGATGATCTCGACCGCGGCCGCCGGGTGCTACGGGTGATCGGCAAGGGCGACAAGCAGCGCACGGTGCCCTATGGCGTGCCGGCCGAGCACGCCCTGCAGCGCTGGCTGACCTCGGGACGCCCGGACTGGGCGACGCCGGCGTCCGGCCAGGCGCTGCTACTGGGAAGGCGGGGTGGCCGGCTCGACCAGCGGACCGCCCGGCGGGTCGTCAACGAGGTCACCGCCGACCTGGCCGGCTCGCGGTTGTCCCCGCACGGCCTGCGGCACAGCGCGGCCACCCACCTGCTCGACGGCGGCGCGGACCTGCGGGCGGTGCAGGAGCTGCTCGGCCACGCCAGCCTCGCCACCACCCAGATCTACACCCACGTCTCGATGGACCGGCTGCGCGCCAGCTTCTCCCAGGCCCATCCGCGGGCCTGACCGCAACCGACCTCCCGAGCCCCGGCCTGCGCTCACCGCCACGGCAACAACCGGACCACCCCCAGCGGCCTGAGCAGCGTCATCGGGTCCAGGTAGTTGCCGCCGCGCCGCGCGCCCCAGTGCAGGCAGGTCGCCGGAGCGCAGTTCCGGTGCCCGGCCGCCACGGTTCCGAGCCGCTGCCCGGCGGCCACCCGCTGGCCGGCCCGCACGCCGACGGCCAGCGGCTCGTACTCGGTGCTGATCCCGTCGGGATGCTGCACCACCACAACCCCGCGGCCGGCCACCGGGCCGGCGAACCGGACCACGCCCTCGCCGGCCGAGAGCACCTCCGCGCTGGCCGCAGCGGCCAGGTCCACGCCGAGGTGACCGGGTCCGTACCGGTCGGGTGGCGGGTTGAACGGCCCGAGCACCCGCACGGCTGCCAACGGCGCGCGGTACCTCGACGCCGCCACACCGGCCACCGGCTGCGCCCCACCTGCCGGTCCGGCCACTGAACCACCTGCCGGTCCGGCTGTCGGGTCTACCGCTAACCCGCCTGCTCCGGCCACCGGGCCGGTGGTCAGCAGCGTCGCCAGGATGGCCGTGATCACCAGGTGCATAGCGCCAGCCTGGGCCACGGCCCGGGCCTCGGTAGCGCGGGTCCGGAAACTGTGGACGAACCACGACGCTCGTCCGACCATCGTCCACAGGCCGCCGGCCGTAGCCCGCGGATAGCACGACCTCGGCCGCCCCACCACCGCGATTAGGTGGCCCATCCACCCGGCGCTAGACTGCGACATGCACCTGGTGAAAGCCAGGTGACTTCGCGTGCCCTCCTGCCGTATTCCAGCAGGTACCTGCCGAACTTCCCAGCAGGTGGCGGCCACCTTCGGTCCGGCTTCCCGAGCCGGCTCAGGCCGCAGATCCCGGCACCAGGGTGATCGACCATCCGGTCCGATCACGACAACCGAGGCCGCGTGGGCCGTCCGCAAGGGCGCCTGCGCACGAAACACAAGGAGGACGCGCCCGCATGGCCGTCGTCACCATGAAGAACCTGCTGGACTCCGGAGTGCACTTCGGACACCAGACCCGGCGCTGGAACCCGAAGATGAAGCGGTTCATCTTCACCGAGCGCAACGGCATCTACATCATCGACCTGCAGCAGACCATCGGCTACATCGACCGGGCCTACGAATTCGTCAAGGAGACCGTGGCCCACGGTGGCACCGTGCTGTTCATCGGCACCAAGAAGCAGGCCCAGGAGGCCATCGCCGAGCAGGCCACCCGCGTCGGCATGCCGTACGTCAACCAGCGCTGGCTGGGTGGCATGCTCACCAACTTCTCCACCGTCTACAAGCGGCTGCAGCGCCTGAAGGAACTCGAGGCGATGGAGGAGAACGGCTGGGAGGGCACCGCCACCAAGAAGGAGCAGCTCATCCTGACCCGTGAAAAGGTCAAGCTGGAGCGCACCCTCGGCGGTATCCGGGAGATGAGCAAGACCCCGAGCGCGGTCTGGATCGTCGACACCAAGAAGGAACACCTGGCGGTCGCCGAGGCGCACAAGCTCAACATCCCGGTCATCGCGATCCTCGACACCAACTGCGACCCGGACGAGGTCGATTACAAGATCCCCGGCAACGACGACGCGATCCGCAGCGCCGGCCTGCTGACCCGGGTGGTGGCCGACGCGGTCGCCGAGGGCCTGATGGCCCGCGCGGGCCTGGCCGCCAACGCCGGCCGGGACGACAAGCCCGAGCCCGGCGTGCTGGCGACCGACGAGCCGCTGGCCGACTGGGAGACCGAGCTGCTCAAGCCGACCGAGGCCGCTCCGGCCGAGGCCGCTGCCGCTCCGGCAACCACCGAGGCCGCTGCCGCGCCGGCCGAGGCCTCAGTTGCTCCGGCCGAGGCCGCTGCCGCTCCGGCTGCCACCGAGGCTGCGACGGCACCTGCCGAGGGCACCGACTCCGCCTCCTGACGCGAAGCCGGTGCCGCACCGCGGCACCGGCTACCGGACGAGCCAGGCCGACGCGTGGGGGCGTCCCGATCCGGGCAACGCCCTGCCGTCCGCCGCCACCCAGATCACTCGACAGAACAAGAGAACAGGACGCATACCAGATGGCTATCAGTGCCGCTGACGTGAAGAAGCTCCGGGACGCCACCGGTGCCGGCATGATGGACGCGAAGAAGGCGCTCGAAGCCGCGGACGGGGACTTCGACAAGGCCGTGGAGGAACTGCGCATCAAGGGCGCAGGCAAGGCCGCCAAGCGCGGTGCCGAGCGCGAGACCAGCAACGGCCTGGTCGCCGCCGCCGAGAACGCGATGATCGAGCTGGCCTGCGAGACCGACTTCGTCGCCAAGAACGAGCAGTTCCAGACGCTGGCCGGCGACATCGTGGCCCACTTCGTCGGCTCGTCGGCCACCGACGCCCCGTCGCTGCTGACCGAGCAGCTGGCCGACGGCAAGACCGTCGCCGAGAACATCGAGGCGCTCAACGCGGTGATCGGCGAGAAGATCGAGCTGCGCCGCGCGGTCAAGCTGACCGGCAAGGTGGCCAGCTACCTGCACCGCAAGTCCTCCGACCTGCCGGCCCAGGTAGGCGTGCTGGTGGCCTTCGAGGGTGACGACGTGGCCGCCGCCCGCGGTGCCGCCATGCAGGTCGCGGCGCTGCGCGCGCAGTACCTGACCCGCGAGGAGGTGCCCGGCGAGACGATCGAGAACGAGAAGCGGATCGCCGAGGCGACCGCCCGCGAGGAGGGCAAGCCCGAGGCGGCGCTGCCCAAGATCGTCGAGGGCCGGCTGAACGGCTTCTTCAAGTCCGAGGGCGGCGTGCTGCTCGAGCAGTCCGCCGTGCAGGACAGCAAGAAGACCGTCAAGGCGCTGCTGGACGAGGCGGGCGTGCAGCTCACCGCCTTCGCCCGGTTCGAGGTCGGGGTCGCCTGAGACATTGCGGCGATCCGGTCGAGCCGTTGACGGCCGGCCGGGCCACAATGAGGCAGGATCGTTAGACAACGCAGCACGACGAGAGGGGCCGTCATGACCGAGACCGGACAGGCGGCCCTTCTGTCGTCACTGCGCCCGGACGACGCCCCGGACGGCGCACCCGCCGGCAGTCAGGCCCGCCGGCCCAACGCCTACAAGCGGGTGATGCTCAAGCTGTCCGGGCAGGTGTTCGGCGGCGGCGAGGTCGGTGTCGACCCCGACGTGGTGGCTTCCATCGCCCGGCAGATCTCCGAGGTCAACGACAGCGGCACCCAGGTCGCCGTGGTCGTCGGCGGTGGCAACTTCTTCCGCGGCGCCGAGCTCAGCCAGCGCGGCATGGACCGGGACCGGGCCGACTACATGGGCATGCTGGGCACCGTGATGAACTGCTTGGCGCTGCAGGACTTCCTGGAGAAGCGCGGCGTCCCGACCCGGGTGCAGACCGCGATCACCATGGGCCAGGTCGCCGAGCCCTACGTCCCACGCCGGGCCGAGCGGCACCTGGAGAAGGGCCGCGTGGTGATCTTCGGAGCCGGTGCCGGCATGCCGTACTTCTCCACCGACACCGCCGCCGCCCAGCGCGCGCTGGAGATCGGCTGCAACGTTCTGCTGATGGGCAAGAGCGGTGTGGACGGGGTCTACGACGCCGATCCGCGGACCCACCCGGACGCCGTCAAGTTCGACACGATCAGCTATGACGAGGTGCTCAACCGCGGGCTGCGGGTCGCCGACGCGACCGCCTTCAGCCTGTGCCGGGACAATGAGATGCCGATCATCGTGTTCGATCTCGCGGATGGCAACATCGCCAAGGTGATCCGCGGCGAGAAGATCGGCACCCTGGTCGGACCGGAGAACTGACAATCCGGCCCGCCGGCCGCACTCGGTAGAAAGCAGGAGATGGACGTGATCGACGAGACGCTCTTCGAGGCCGAGGAGAAGATGGAGAAGGCGGTCGACGTGCTGCGCGATGACCTGACCAGCCTCCGGACCGGTCGGGCGTCGGCAAGCAGCTTCGCCCGGATCAACATCGAGTACTACGGCGCCATGACCCCGCTGCCGCAGCTGGCCTCGGTCAGTACCCCGGAGGCCCGGATGGCGGTCATCAAGCCCTACGACGCCAGCCAGCTGCAGGCCATCGAGAAGGCCATCCGCACCAGCGACCTGGGCGTGAACCCGAGCAACGACGGCAACCTGATCCGGGTGGTGTTCCCGCAACTGACCGAGGAGCGCCGGCGCGAGCTGGTCAAGGTCGCCCGGCACAAGGGCGAGGACGCCAAGGTGTCGATCCGGGCGGTGCGCCGGCACGCCAACGACACCTTCGGCAAGCTGGTCAAGGACAAGGAGAGCGAGGTCGGCGAGGACGACGCGCACCGGGCCGAGGTCGAACTGCAGAAGGTGACCGACAAGTACGTGGCAGCCGTGGACGAACTGGTCAAGCACAAAGAGACCGAGCTGCTCGAGGTCTGATGACCGATCGCGACGAACCGCCGACCGGCGAGCCGGCCCCGGCCGTACCCGCCGGTCGGCACGGCGGAGGCAGCGGACTGTCCGCCGCGGAACTGATCGCCCGGTCACGGGCCGCCTCCTCCGGCGCGCCCGCCCGGCCGTCCCGATCTGCCCGGCACGCCTCGCAGGAGGCCGCGACAGCCCCGGCCGAGCCGAGGCCGGACGGCCCATCCGCCGCAAGCGGCGCACCGGCCGCAAGTAGCTCACCGGCCGCGAGCAGTCCGCCGGCTGCCGAACCGGCCCGCACCCGGCACCTGGGCGTGGTCAAGGCGTTGCGGCCGGACCCGGAGCCTGAGCCCGGCGCCCCGTCCCGCGGCCGGTTGACCCTGGTCGAGCCCACCCCGCCCGGCGAAGCCACCCGGCCGTCCGGCCAGCCCAGCCGCAACGGCCACCAGCCGGCCGCCACCGCCTGCACCAGCGCCATCGACGTCGCGCAGCGGCCCGCTCCGGGCGACGCCCCGGTGGGCGCTCCCGCCATCGAGATCGCCAAGCCGCCGCGCACCGTCCGGGCCGGTCGCAACCTGCCGGCCGCGGTCGGCGTCGGGGTCGGCCTGGCCCTGCTGATCATCGCCTCGCTGGCCCTGTACCGGCCGAGCTTCGCGGTCGTGATCGGTGTCGCGGTGGCCCTGGGCATGTACGAGCTGGTGACGGCCATCCGCACCGTGGAGGCCCGGCCGCCGCTGGTGCCGCTGCTGGCCGGCGTGCTCGCGATGGAGGCATCCGCCTGGTTCCGCGGCCCGGACGGCCTGGTCGGCGCGATGCTGCTCACCGTGCTCGGGGTGACGGTCTGGCGGCTGGCCGACGGTGCCGACGGGTACCTGCGGGACGTGGCGTCGGCCAACCTGGTCGCGCTCTACCTGCCGTTCCTGGCCGGCTTCGCGGTCCTGATGACCCATCCGGACGACGGCGCGGCCCGCATCGTGCTGTTCATCCTCACCGTGGTCTGCTCCGACACCGGTGGCTACGCGGTCGGCGTGCTGATCGGCAAGCACCCGATGGCGCCCACCGTGTCGCCGAAGAAGTCCTGGGAGGGGTTCGCCGGTTCGCTGCTGGCCGGCGCGGCGGCGGGCCTGCTGATGATGGTGTTCTGCTTCCACCAGCAGTGGTGGCAGGGCGTGCTGTTCGGCGCCGCGATCGTCACCACCGCCACCCTGGGCGACCTGGGCGAGTCGATGATCAAGCGCGACCTGGGCCTGAAGGACATGGGCAAGCTGCTGCCGGGGCACGGCGGCATCATGGACCGGCTGGACTCGCTGCTGCCGTGCGCCCCGGTGGCCTACCTGCTGCTGGCAGCCTTCCTGCCCGGCTGACCCGAGGCCAGCCGACGGCAGGAATCGCGAAGTCGACCGCCCGGGTAGCCGCGAGCTGGCCCCGTTCCGAGCGGCGCCGCGGCCCCGGTGCCGTGGGAGAATGGGGTCCTGATGACGACTCTGCCGCTGGTCTTCGACGCCCCGCGCCGGGGCATGCCGCCCCGCCACCTGGCCGACCTCTCGCCGCAACAGCGGCGGGACGCGGTGGTCGAACTGGGCGAGAAGGCGTTCCGGGCCGACCAGCTGTCCCGGCACTACTTCGCCCGGCTGGCCGACGACCCGGCAACCATGACCGACCTGCCGGCGGCGGTCCGGGACCGGCTCGGGTCCGCGCTGCTGCCGCCGCTGCTGACCGAGGTGCGGCACGTCGAGACCGACCGGGGCGCCACCCGCAAGACGCTGTGGCGGCTGCACGACGGCACGCTGGTCGAGAGCGTGCTGATGCGCTACCGGGACCGGTTGACGGTGTGCATCTCCAGCCAGGCCGGCTGCGGCATGGCCTGCCCGTTCTGCGCGACCGGCCAGGGTGGGCTGACCCGCAACCTGTCCACCGCCGAGATCGTCGAGCAGGCGGTTGCCGCCGCCCGGGTGGCGGCCGCGGGGGAGCTGTCCGGCGGGCCGGTGCGGCTGTCCAACGTGGTGTTCATGGGCATGGGGGAGCCGCTGGCCAACTACCGACGGGTGGTCGCCGCACTGCACCGGCTGATCGACCCGGCGCCGGCCGGGCTGGGGCTGTCCCAGCGCTCGGTCACGATGTCCACCGTGGGCCTGGTGCCGGCCATCGGCAAGCTCGCCGACGAGGGCCTCAACGTCACCCTGGCGGTGTCGCTGCACGCACCCGACGACGAGCTGCGCGACACCCTGGTGCCGGTGAACACCCGCTGGAAGGTGCGCGAGGTGCTCGAGGCCGCCGATGGCTACGCCGCCCGGACCGGGCGCCGGTACTCCGTCGAATACGCGATGATCCGCAACGTCAACGACCAGCCGTGGCGTGCCGACCTGCTCGGCACCCTGCTGTCGGGCCGGCTGGCGCACGTCAACCTGATCCCGCTCAACCCCACCCCGGGTTCGGCCTGGGACGCCTCGCCCAAGCCGGTCGAGGAGGCGTTCGTGGCCAGGCTGGAAAGCCACGGCGTTCCGGTGACGGTCCGAGACACCCGGGGCCGGGAGATCGACGGTGCCTGTGGCCAATTGGCGGCTTCTGGCTGACCATCGGGCGGACCGCCCGGCAAACGCGGGCTTTTCGCCTTCCGGGTGGGTACGGTGCCCGGTATGGAAGACGTGAACATGCACGTGCACGGCTTGGTGCAGCTCGGCATGACCCGCTACGAGGCCAAGGCGTACCTGACATTGATCCAGCGGGAGAGCTACGCCGCCTCCGAGCTCGCCAACGAGGCGGGCATTCCGCGGCAGCGGATCTACGACGTGCTCAACAGCCTGGTCTCGCGCGGCCTGGCCCGGGACTGGCCGGGACCGGTGACCCGGTACGCCGCCACCGACCCCGAAGCGGCGGTGGACCGGCTGCTGGCCGTGCAGCGGCAGGCGCTGGCTGGCCTGGAGTCGCACTCGGTCGGCCTGGCCAGCCACCTGCGCGACACCTGGGCGGCCGGCCGGCAGGAGACCGCGCCGCTGGACTACGTCGAGGTGCTGCGCGACCCGGGCATGGTGGGGGCACGGTTCCGCGACCTGCAGCGGGAGGCCGAGAAGTCGCTGCTGACCTTCGCCAAGGCGCCCTATACCAACCCGAGCAACCGGGCCGGCCTGGAGGCGACCCGGCGGATCGTGGCCAACGGCGGGGACGTCCGGTGCATCTACGAGCCGAGCATCCTCGACGACCCCGAGGTGGTCGCCGAGACCCTGGAGTTCATCAAGGCGGGCGAGGGCGCCCGGGTCGCCGACGAGGTGCCGATGAAGCTGTGCCTGACCGACGGCTGCCGAGCGCTGTTCTCCCTCACCGACCCGATCGCCGGTGCGCTGACCGCGACCAACATCCTGGTCGAGCACCCGGCGCTGGCCAGCAGCTTGCACTGCGCGTTCGAGGCGATCTGGGCGAAGGGCGAGCCGTTCGAGCTGGCGCTGGAGCGCCGGATCAAGGAATCGGCCTGATCGGGCCTAGCCGTCCTGGCCGAGCATCCGGCGCACCGAGGCCGGCGGCTGGATGCCCGGACGCAGATCGGGCGCGTCCAGCGCCTCGGTGAAGCGGCTGACCCGGGGCAGCACCCCGGCCCAGGCCGAGCCCTCGATGTCTTCAGGCAGGTCGGTCGGCTGGCCGGCTGACACCTTGATGGACCAGTCCTCCACGGTTAGCCGCAGCGCCAGGGTGGCGGCCAACTCCTTGGCGCTCGGCCGGCGCACCTCGGCCACCCGGCCCGGGATCAGCGCGTCGGTCAGCTTGTCCAGCGCGGCCATTTTCTCCTCGCCGTCCAGCGGCGTGCAGCGGCCGAACAGCACCGCGCTGCGGTAGTGCATCGAGGACTCGAACGCGCTGCGCGCCACCAGGACGCCGTCCAGCGCGGTCACCGCCAGCGACACCGGGATGCCGGTCGCCAGCAGCCGCATCCACCGCGACCCGGTCGAACCGTGCAGCAGCACGTCGTCGCCGTCCGGGCTGATCGCGGTCGGGATCACGTAGGGCTGGCCATCAGGGGTGACGAAGCCGACGTGCCCGACCGGGACGTCAGCGAGCAGGCGCTGCAGCCGGTCGCGGTCGGTGGAGACCCGCTCGGTCATCCGGCTCGGACGGACCCGCTCCGGCCGGCCGCCGTGCTCGGTCCCGTTCGGGGAAGTCATGTCAGGTCTCCCTCAATCTCATCGCTTCCTAGGGTGCTTCGCGCGAGCGCTCATCGCTGACGAGCTCCGCTGCTCAGCGCTGCCCACTCATCGGCCGAGCACCCGGTTCACCACCGCGGCCAGCCGAGACGGCCGGCCGTGCCGGTCCTCCGACCGGTCGGCCCAGCGCATCGCCTGCAGCCCGGCGTTGGCGCCGAGCCACCGTAGCGGCTCCGGCTCCCAGGACGGCGAGCGGTGCCCCACCCAGGGCAGGTCGGTCAGGTCGGTGTCGCGGCCCAGCGCCAGGTCGGCCAGCGTCCGGCCGGCCAGGTTGGAGGTCGCCACCCCGTCCCCGACGTAGCCGCCGGCCCAGCCCAGCCCGGTCGAGCGGTCCAGCCCGACCGAGGGGTGCCAGTCCCGGCTGATGCCCAGCGGGCCGCCCCAGCTGTGGCTGATCGGCACGTCCGCCACCGCCGGCAGCAGCTGGCCCAGGGTCGAGCGCAGGGCGGCGAACACCGCCGGCGCCCGGTCGTAGCCGGGCGAGATCCGGGACCCGAAGTGGTAGGGAGCGCCCCGGCCGCCGAACAGCAACCGGCCGTCGGCGCTGCGCTGGCCGTAGATGATCAGGTGCCGGAAGTCGGCGAAGGTCTCCCGGTCGGCCAGCCCGAGCCGCTGCCAGGTGCCGGCCGGCAACGGCTCGGTGGCGATCATCAGCGAGTACACCGGAGCGACACTGCGCCGCAGGCCGGACAGCCGGGCGCTGAACCCCTCGGTCGCGCGCAGCACCAGATCGGCCCGCAGCTCGCCGTGCTCGGTGCGGACCCGGCCGGGCTCGACCGCCAGCGCCCGGGTCTGCTCGTAGATCGGCACGCCCAGCTGCTCGACCCGGCGGGCCAGCGAGCGGGCCAGCTTGGCCGGATGCAGCGCCGCGCAGTGCGGGGTGTAGACGCCGCCCAGCACCGACGTCGCGGCCAACCGCCGGGACGCCTCGGCGGCGTCGAGCAGTTCGAGGTCGTCGAAGCCGAACGCCCGAGCTTCGGAGACCTCCTCGACGGCCCGGCGCAGCTGCGGCTGGCTGCGGGCCAGCGTGACGGTGCCGCCGGCGGCCCAGTCGGCCGCCAGGCCGTCGGCCTCGATGACCCGGCCGACCTCGGCGACGGTGTCCCGCAGGGCGCGGTACTGCCGGACGGCGCCGTCGCGGCCATGCTCGCGGGCCAGCACCGGCAGCGGCACCGGGTACAGGGCCGAGCACCAGCCGCCGTTGCGCCCGGACGCGCCGAACCCGGCGATCTCGGCCTCGACCACCGCGACCCGCAGGCTCGGGTCGGCGCGGCGCAGGTAGTACGCGCTCCACAGGCCGGTATACCCGGCGCCGACGATGGCGACGTCGACGGTCCGGTCGGCCAGGCCTGCGGTGGCCAGCGACGGCCGGGGGAGGAGTTCCTCGCCGGCCGTCGCGTGCCAGTAGGACAGGCTGCGGTAGTCGGGAATGCTCGCCTACTTCAGGACGTCGGCCAGTTCGACGCTGTCGTAGCCGTGGGCCTGGGCGACCGGGGCGTTGGTGAGGTCGCCGGCGTGGGTGTTCAGGCCGAGCGCCAACGCCTTGTCGGCCTTCAGCGCGTCCTTCCAGCCGCGGTTGGCCAGTTCCACCGCGTACGGCAGGGTCACGTTGGTGAGGGCGTAGGTGGAGGTGTGCGGCACCGCGCCAGGCATGTTGGCCACGCAGTAGAACACCGAGTTGTGCACCGGAAAGGTCGGCTCGGCGTGCGTGGTCGGGCGGGAGTCCTCGAAGCAGCCACCCTGGTCGATGGAGATGTCGACCAGCACCGAGCCCGGCTTCATCCGCGACACCAGCTCGTTGGAGATGATCTTCGGTGCCTTGGCGCCGGCCACCAGCACCGCGCCGATCACCAGATCGGCGTCCAGCACGGCGCGCTCCACCTCGTAGGCGTTGGACGCGATCGTCTGGCAGTGGCCCTGGTAGATGGCGTCCATCTGGCGCAGCCGGGCGACGTTGCGGTCCAGCAGCAGCACCTCGGCCTGCATGCCGAGCGCGATCGCGGCCGCGTTCTGGCCCGAGACGCCGGCGCCGATCACCACCACCTTGGCTGCATAGGTGCCGGGGACGCCGCCCATCAGCACGCCGCCGCCGCCACCGTGACGCATCATGTGGTACGAGCCGACCTGCGGGGCCAGCCGGCCGGCCACCTCCGACATCGGCGCGAGCAGCGGCAGCGAGCCGTCGGTCAGCTGCACCGTCTCGTAGGCGATGCCGGTGGTGCCGGCCTTGAGCAGGGCATCGGTGCAGCTCTTGTCGGCGGCCAGGTGCAGGTAGGTGAACAGGGTCTGGTCCGAGCGCATCCGGTGGTATTCCTCGGCGATCGGCTCCTTGACCTTGAGCACCAGGTCACCCTCGGCCCACACGTCGTCGGCGCTGTCCAGGATTCGCGCGCCGGCGTCGGTGTAGTACTCGTTCGGAATGGAGGAGCCCACTCCGGCGTCCCGCTCGAGGTAGACCTCGTGACCGTGGCGCACCAGCTCGTTGACGCCGGCCGGGGTGATAGCCACCCGGTACTCGTGGTTCTTCACCTCGCGGGGAATGCCGACCTTCATGCGCTATCTCTCCCATCGATGGCCACTGGCGATACGGGGGTGATCGCGCAGCTGGCGACGTGGCCCCGGAATGGGGCCGGTTCAACCTTAGACAATGAAGGATCGCATGACGGATGGCTAGTCACGTGAATAAAATTCTGTCAAGGTAGCTAGGTGTCCACTTCTCATTCGGATAACGCCGGTAACCTCGATGCTCGACCGAACTCCGTGCAGGCCGGTCGGAGCCGTCGGGCGGCAGCCGGAAGCGGCAGTGCCGACGCCGAGCCGCCGGCGCTGGACGCGGTCGACCGGGCCATCCTGCGGGCGCTCACCGACGACGCCAGGATCGCCAACAACGCCCTCGCCGAGCTGGTCGGGGTGGCGCCCTCGACCTGCCTGGGCCGGGTCCGGGCGCTGCGCGAGCGCGGCGTGATCCGCGGCTTCTACACCGACATCGACCCGGCGTCGGTGGGCCGCGCCATCCAGGCGATGATCTCGGTCCGGATGCAGTCGCACGCCCGCACCAGGCTGGCCGAGTTCGCCGAGACGGTGGCACAGCTGCCCGAGGTGCTCAACGTGTTCTTCCTGGCCGGTGCCGACGACTTCCTGCTGCACGTGGCGGCCCGCGACACCGACAACCTGCGCGACTTCGTGGTCAACTTCAGCGGCAATTCCGACATCGCCCTGACCGAGACCAACCTGATCTTCGAGCACATCCGGTCCAGCGCCGGTTACTAGCGCAGAGCGCCGAGCGCGATCGCCGGACGAACTAGATCCGCGCCATGCCCTCGGTGAGCACCGAGCGCAGGATCTGCTCCATCTCGTCGAACTCGGCCTGGCCGCAGATCAGCGGCGGCGCCAGCTGGATGACCGGGTCGCCCCGGTCGTCGGCCCGGCAGTACAGCCCGTTCTCGAACAGCGCCTTGGACAGGTAGCCGCGCAGCAGCCGCTCGGCTTCGTCGTCGTTGAAGGTCTGCTTGGTGGCCTTGTCCTTGACCAGCTCGATGCCCCAGAAGTACCCGTCGCCGCGCACGTCGCCGACGATCGGCAGGTCGGTGAGCTTCTCCAGCGTCGTCCGGAAGGCGTTCTCGTTGTCCAGCACCCGCTGATTGAGCCCCTCGGCCTCGAAGATGTCGAGGTTGGCCAGCGCGACCGCCGAGGACACCGGGTGGCCGCCGAAGGTGTAGCCGTGCGGGAAGGACGTGGTGCCCTCGAGGAACGGCTGCACCAACCGGTCGGAGATGATGCAGGCACCGATCGGGGAGTAGCCCGAGGTCATGCCCTTGGCGCAGGTGATCATGTCGGGGACGTAGTCGAACTTCTGGCTGCCGAACATCGGGCCGAGCCGGCCGAAGGAGCAGATCACCTCGTCGGAGACCAGCAGCACGTCGTGCCGGTCGCAGATCTCGCGAACCCGCTGGAAGTAGCCGGGCGGCGGCGGGAAGCAGCCGCCGGAGTTCTGCACCGGCTCCAGGAACACCGCCGCGACCGACTCGGGGCCCTCCATCTCGATGGCGGCCTCGATCTGGTCGGCGGCCCACTGGCCGAACATCTTCAGGTCCTCGCCGTAGACCGGTGCCCGGTAGAAGTTGGTGTTGGGCACCTTGACGGCACCCGGCACCAGCGGCTCGAACATGGTCTTCGCAGCCGGGATGCCGGTGATCGACAGGGCGCCCTGCGGGGTGCCGTGGTAGGCGACGTAGCGCGAGATCACCTTGTGCTTCTCGGGCTTTCCGACCAGTTTGAAGTACTGCTTGGCCAGCTTCCAGGCGGTCTCGACCGCCTCGCCGCCGCCGGTGGTGAAGAACACCCGGTTCAGGTCGCCGGGGGTGTGGGCGGCCAGCCGCTCGGCCAGTTCGATCGCCTTGGGGTGGGCGTAGGACCAGATCGGGAAGTAGGCCAGCTCCGAGGCTTGCCGGGCAGCGGCCTCGGCGAGCTCGCGCCGGCCGTGCCCGACCTGGACGGTGAACAGCCCCGACAGCCCGTCGAGGTAGCGCCGGCCCTGGAGGTCGTAGACGTAGGCGCCCTCACCGCGCGAGATGATCGGCACCGGCGAGTCGGCGTAGGACGACAGTCGGGTGAAGTGCATCCAGAGGTGGTCGCGGGCGGCGGCGGACAACCGCTCGGCCTGCTCGCTGTCGTAGCTGGTTTCGGGCTCAAAGCTGCTGGCTGTCATGCGATACCCCAGTTGTAGGTCTGCTTCGTCAGTTTCAGGTACATGAACGTCTCGGTGCGCCGGACGCCCGGGAGCTTGCGGATCCGCTCGTTGATCAGCTCCAGCAGGTGCTCGTCGTCGATCACCACCGCCTCGGCGAGGATGTCGAACGAGCCCGCCGTCAGCACCACGTACACCAGCTCGGGAATCTCGGCGAGTGCCGCCGCGGCGCTCTCCAGGTCTCCCTCGATGTTGATGCCGATCATCAGCTGCCGGGCGAAGCCGATCTGCTGCGGATCGGCCACCGCCACGATCTGTACGGTGCCGGACTCCACCAGCTTCTGCACCCGTTGCCGGACCGCCGCCTCCGACAGTCCCACCGCCTTGCCGATGCTGGCGTAGGGCCGGCGGCCGTCCTGCTGCAGCTGTTCGACGATGGCCTTGGAGGTGTCGTCCAGCTGCGGGCGTCCAGATCGCCGCCGGGTGACTGTCATGGTACGGATAATGCAGCATCGGCGGTCCGCAGGCAAGTGAATCCGAAGCGTTTGGCGCGAAACGATCACCAAATCATCTGCTTGGCTGTCTGGCCAGCACGCCGCTGCACGTCCAGGACCCTTGACGGAGGCGCCCCGCGGTCTTCGCGCCGGATTCGGCTCACTCGCCGGAAAGGTGTGTGGATTTCGTTGCTCAACGGCGAATCCATCGCGGAATTGCTTGGCAGGGTCGCGACGAAGATGTAACCATCCGTGGCTAGCATGGCCTGATCCGGCGGCGCCCGGCGTCGTCCGGACGACTGATGGATCGGGAAGCATCCGCGCAGTGCGACGAGGGAGACAGCCGATGACCCACCGCCCGTCCGAGCCGGATCGGCTGCCCGACTTGGCCTTCACCAGAGGCCTGCTGACCCGCCGGACCATGCTGGCCGGCATGGGCGCAACCGGCCTTGCCGGCCTGCTGGCCGCCTGCGGCACCAAGGGCACCGCAGGCAAGGCCAACCCCTCGGCGCAGGCCGCGGAGGACCGCTCGGACACCGAGAAGGTGGTCAGCTGGTCCAACTGGCCCGAGTACATCGACGTCGACGACAAGACCCAGGCGCATCCCACCCTGGACGCCTTCACCAAGCAGACCGGCATCAAGGTCACCTACACCGAGGACTACAACGACAACGACGAGTTCTTCGCCAAGGTGCAGCCGCAACTGCGCGCCGGCGCCGACACCGGCCGCGACGTGTGGTGCTCCACCGACTGGATGGTCGCCAAGCTGATCCGGCTCAACTGGGTGCAGAAGCTGGACAAGGCCAACATCCCCAACGCCAAGAACCTGCAGGACACCCTGGCGAACGTCGAGTTCGACCCGGGCCGGCAGTTCTCGCTGCCGTGGCAGTCCGGATTCACCGGCATCGGGTACAACCCCAAGGCGACCGGCGGCAAGAAGATCGAGACGATGGAGCAGCTGTTCACCGACAAGGCCCTCAAGGGCAAGGTCACGCTGCTCACCGAGATGCGCGACACCGTCGGGCTCACCCTGCTGGCGATGGGCAAGGACCCGGCGAAGTTCACCGACGCCGACTTCGACGCCGCCATCGCCCAGCTCACCGACGTCAAGAACTCCGGCCAGCTCAAGGGATTCACCGGCAACGAGTACGGCAAGGGGCTGGCCTCCGGCGACATCGCCGCCTGCCTGGCCTGGACCGGCGATGTGGTGCAGCTGCAGGCGGACAACCCCAGCCTGGGCTACACGCTGCCCGCCACCGGACACATGATCTGGTCGGACAACTTCGTGATCCCGAACAAGGCCAAGCACAAGAAGAACGCCGAGGTGCTGATCAACTACTACTACGACCCCAAGGTGATGGCGCTGGTCGTGGACTACGTCAACTACATCTCGGTGGTCAAGGGTGCCGAGCAGCTGCTGCTGTCCGACGACCCGGAGGTGGCCAAGAACCCGCTGATCTTCCCGTCGGAGGAGGTACTGGGCCGGGCGCACGTGTTCCGCGGCCTGACCGAGGACGAGGAGACCCGGTACAACAAGGCGTTCCAGGCCCTCACGACCGGAGGCTGAATCGTGCCCGCCACGTCCGGCGACCTGCAGCTGTCGTCGCTGACCAAGCGGTTCGGGCCGTTCACCGCGGTGGACGGGCTGGACCTGACCATTCCGCAGGGCTCGTTCTTCGCCCTGCTCGGGCCGTCCGGCTGCGGCAAGACCACCACCCTGCGGATGATCGCGGGACTGGAGCAGCCGACCCAGGGCGAGATCCGGATCGGCGGCCAGGACATCACCTTCGACAAGCCCTACCGGCGACCGGTCAACACGGTGTTCCAGAGCTACGCGCTGTTTCCCCACCTGACCGTTTGGGAGAACGTCGCCTTCGGGCTCAAGCGCCGGCGCGCCGAGCAGGTCGACAAGCAGGTCGGCGAGGTGCTGGAGCTGACCGAGCTCGCGGGGCTGGCCAAGCGCAAGCCGGCGCAGCTGTCCGGCGGCCAGCAACAGCGGGTCGCGCTGGCCCGGGCGATCGTGAACAAGCCGGCGGTGCTGCTGCTGGACGAGCCGCTGGGCGCGCTGGACCTGAAACTGCGCCGGCAGATGCAGGTGGAACTCAAACGCATCCAGACCGAGGTCGGGCTCACCTTCGTGCACGTCACCCACGACCAGGAGGAGGCCATGACGATGGCCGACACCATCGCGGTGATGAACGCCGGCCGGATCGAGCAGCTCGGCGCGCCGGCCGAACTGTACGAGCACCCTGCCACCACGTTCGCGGCGAACTTCCTCGGCCAGTCCAACCTGATCCGCGCCACCGTCAAGGACCGGCAGCCGGACGTGGCGACGGTGGCGCTGCCCACCGGAACCGTGCGGGTGCCGGCCGACCGGCTGCCGGCCGGGGTGGACGAGGTCTGGGTCGGCGTCCGGCCGGAGAAGATCAGCGTCTCGGGCGACGCCGGGTCGGAGCAGGCCGCATCCGGGCCGAACCGGATCGACGGCGGCGTGGTCACCGACGCCAGCTTCATGGGAGTCAGCACCCAGTACCTGGTGCGTACCCCGTGGCAGCAGGAACTGACGGTCTTCGAGCAGAACCGGGACGGCTCGGGCATCCACCGGGTCGGTGACCGGGTCAGCCTGAGCTTCGCGACCCAGCACACTTTCGCCCTGGACGCCGGCCAGGATGCCGAGGCCGGCATCGAACTGGACAGCGAGGTCGTCGGATGACCAGCGCGGCCGGGCCGATCACCGCGGGCGAACCGCCCGCCTCGGCCGGGCTGGGTGCGAAGTCCCGGCGGCGGTTCGCCGGGGTGCCGTACTTCCTGCTGCTGCCCGGCCTGCTCTGGCTCGCGGTGTTCTTCGTGATCCCGATGGTCTTCCTGCTCTCGCAGTCGCTGCAGACCGGCACGCTCGAGACCGGCTACCGGCTGACCTTCCACTTCGCGACCTACAGCGACGCGCTGTCGAGCTTCGGCCACCAGTTCCTGCGCTCGTTCGAGTACGCATTCCTGGCCACCCTGCTGGCGTTGCTGATCGGCTATCCGCTGGCGTACGCGATCGCGCTCAAGGCCGGCCGCTGGAAGCCGGTGCTGCTGGTGATGGTGGTCGCGCCGTTCTTCACCAGCTTCCTGCTCCGCACGCTGGCCTGGCAGACCATCCTGAACTCCGACGGCCTGGTGGTGCGCTTCTTCCGCAGCACCCACCTGATCTCGCTGACCCGGGCGCTGGGCTGGACCAACGGCGACCAGTTGCTGAACTCGCCGCTGGCGGTGGTGACCGGCCTGACCTACAACTTCCTGCCGTTCATGACGCTGCCGCTGTTCGCAAGCCTGGACCGGCTGGACCCGCGGCTGCTGGAGGCCGCCGGCGACCTGTACGCCACCCCGCTGACCGCCTTCCGTCGGGTCACCCTGCCGATGTCGATGCCGGGCGTGGTGGCCGGCACCCTGCTGACCTTCATCCCGGCCGCCGGTGACTTCATCAACTCCCAGCTGCTGGGCAATCCCAAGACCGCCATGATCGGGCAGGTGATCCAGGGCTACTTCCTGCGGATCAACGACTATCCGACCGCCGCGGCGCTGTCCTTCGCGCTGATGCTGACCATCCTGGTGCTGGTCTCGGTGTACGTGCGCCGCTCCGGAACCGAGGAGCTGGTCTGATGGTCGCCACCGTGGGACAGCGCCCGGCCGGAGTCACCCGGTCGGCCGGGCCGGCCCGTCGCCGCCGGCCACCCTGGGTGGTGCTGCGCGAGAACGTGGTCTGGGTGGTGGCGGTGCTGGCGCTGATCTACCTGCTGCTGCCGAACCTGGTGGTGGTGCTGTTCTCCTTCAACAAGCCCAACGGCCGGTTCAACTACACCTGGCAACGGTTCTCCCTCGACGCCTGGCTGCACCCGTGCGCCGCGCCGGGGATGTGCGACTCGCTCGGCCTGTCGCTCAAGATCGGGGTGGTGGCCACCCTGGTCGCGACGGTGCTCGGCACCATGATCGCGTTCGCCCTGGCCAGGTACCGCTTCCGGGGCCGGGCCGGGTCGAATCTGCTGATCTTCCTGCCGATGGCCACCCCCGAGGTGGTGATGGGCTCGTCGCTGCTGACCCTGTTCGTCAGCCTCGGCATTCCGCTGGGCCGGCTCACCATCCTGATCGCGCACATCATGTTCTGCCTCAGCTACGTGGTGGTCACCGTCAAGGCCCGGGTCGCCGGGCTCGACCCACGGCTGGAACAGGCCGCCGCGGATCTCTACGCCAACGAGTGGCAGACCTTCCGGCGGATCACCCTGCCGCTGGTCGCGCCGGGCATCGCCGCCGGCGCGCTGCTGGCCTTCTCGCTGTCCTTCGACGACTACATCATCACCAACTTCAACGCCTCCAACGCCTCGATCACCTTTCCGATGTACGTCTGGGGTGCGGCCGCCCGCGGCACCCCGGTGCAGATCAACGTGATCGGCACGACGATGTTCGTGCTCGCGGTGCTGGCGGTGGCGGTGGGCCAGCTGGCCGGCCGGCGACGGGCCCGGTGATAGTCCGGTAGTTCCGCCCGAGCAGGCAGCGCACGTGTAGTCGAGACATTCCTGGAGGACACCCATGGCGCGCTACGGCGCACAGTTCGGCCCCGACATCACCTTTCTGGGGGTGCCCCGGTGCGACTGGGCCGAGCCCAGCAGCTACGCCGACGCCGACGTGGTGATCCTCGGTGCGCCGTTCGACGGCGGCACCTCGCACCGGTCGGGCACCCGGTTCGGACCGCAGTTCATCCGGCAGAGCTGTTACCTCGCGCACGACGGCAGCCGGCCGTCGCTGGCGCTGCGGGTGGACGGGCTGCGCGACCTGGTGGTCTACGACGCCGGCGACGTGGAGCTGTTCTCCGGCGACGCCGAGCGCTCGGTGCGCGACCTGCAGGTCGCGGTGCACGCGGTGGCGGCCAGCGGGGCGATCCCGCTGATCCTGGGCGGTGACCACACCATCGCCTGGCCGGACGCCGCCGGGGTGGCCCAGCACCTGGGTCAGGGCAAGGTGTCGATGATCCACTTCGACGCGCACGCCGACACCGGTGACATCGAGTTCGGGTCGCTGATCGGGCACGGCCAGCCGATGCGCCGGCTGATCGAGTCCGGCGCGGTGCGCGGCGATCGGTTCCTGCAGATCGGGTTGCGCGGCTACTGGCCGCCGCCGGAGACGCTGGACTGGATGGCCGGGCAGGGCATGCGCTCCTACGAGATGACCGAGATCACCGCACGTGGCCTGGAGAGCTGTCTCACCGAGGCGTTCGGCATCGCCCTGGACGGTTGCGACGGGGTGTTCCTGTCTGTCGACATCGACGTCTGCGACCCCGGCCACGCGCCCGGCACCGGCACCCCGGAGCCCGGTGGCTTGACCGCCCGGCAGCTCTTGGACTCGGTGCGGCGGATCTGTTACGAGCTGCCGGTGGTGGGCATCGACGTGGTGGAGGTGTCGCCGCCCTACGACCACGCCGACATCACCTCCTTCCTCGCCAACCGGGTGGTGCTCGAGTCGCTGTCGGCGATCGCCCGGCGGCGCAAGGACGCAGCCGAGGGCACCCGCTGGGATCCGGCCCAGCCGCTGCTGGACGGGCGGGGTGGTCAGCGATGAGGCTGCTGGTGCTGGGTGCCGGCGGGGTCGGCTCGGCGGTGGCCCGGATCGCGGCCCGCCGGACGTTCTGCGAGCACATCCTGCTGGCCGACTATGACCTGGCCCGGGCCGAGCGGGCCGCCGCGGCGGTCTCCGACCCGCGGGTGGCAGCCGCGCGGCTGGACGCCTCGGATTCGGCGGCGATCGTCCGGCTGCTCACCGAGCAGCGGATCGACGCGGTGCTCGGTGCCACCGACCCGCGGTTCACCATGCCGATCTTCAGGGCCGCGCTGGCGGCCGGCTGCCACTACCTCGACATGGCGATGTCGCTGTCGCGCCCGCACCCGGCCTCGCCGTACGCCCTGACCGACGTCAAGCTCGGCGACGAGCAGTTCGCGCTGTCCGAGGACTGGGAGCGGGCCGGCCGGTTGGCCCTGGTCGGGATGGGCGTGGAGCCGGGACTGTCCGACGTGCTGGCCCGCTACGCCAGCGATCACCTGTTCAGCCGGATCGACCTGCTCGGGGTGCGCGACGGTGCCAACCTGGAGGTGCTCGACGACGCCGGCCGGCCGATGTTCGCGCCCACCTTCTCGATCTGGACCACCATCGAGGAGTGCCTGAACCCGCCGGTGATCTACGAGCACGGTCGCGGCTGGTACACCACCGAGCCGTTCAGCGAGCCGGAGGTCTTCGACTTTCCCGAGGGCATCGGCCCGGTGGAGTGTGTCAACGTCGAGCACGAAGAGGTGCTGCTGATGCCGCGCTGGCTCTCCGCCGGCCGGGTGGACTTCAAGTACGGCCTGGGTGCTGAGTTCATCGGGGTGCTGCGCACCCTGCACCAGCTGGGCCTGGACTCCACGGTGCCGCTGCGGGTCGGCGGCGTCGAGGTCAGCCCGCGGGACGTGGTGGCCGCCGCGCTGCCGGACCCCGCCCAGCTGGGGGACCGGATGCGCGGCAAGACCTGCGCCGGGGTGCTGGTGCGGGGGCTCGGGGTGGACGGTGAGCCGCGGTCGAGCTACCTCTACCACGTGGTGGACAACGAGTGGTCGATGGCCGAGTACGGCTGCCAGGCGGTGCTGTGGCAGACCGCGGTGAACCCGGTGGTGGCGCTGGAGCTGATCGCGTCCGGGGTGTGGAGCGGGGCCGGCGTGCTCGGCCCGGAGGCCTTCGACGCGGTGCCGTTCCTGGAGCTGCTGGCCGGCGACTACGGCTCGCCGTGGGGGATCAGCGAACGGTGATCCCCGCCAGGACCTGCGGGAACCGACGGGCTAGGACCGCCACTGGGTGCGCCGGCGGCGAATGTCCCAGACCAGGCCGATCAGCAGCACCACCATGAACGAGATGATCGCCACGGCACCCGCGCCGTTGTAGTGGGTGGTCGTCAGCAGCGCGAGCAGGATCAGGAAGGTCAGCCAGCCGCCGACCTGGCGTCCGGTGGCGAACTCGTGGTGCCAGCCCCAGTCCTCGGGCCGCTCGTGCTCGTGCGCCCGGGCCGGCTCGACGTCGGTACCGGCGATGGGATGGGACTCCGTTGCCACCTTCGATCACTCCCTGTCGGCGGTGCGCCTGCGGCGTACTGGGCTAGTGCTTGCCTTGCGACCATTCTGGCATCCGGGCGCGGCTGATGGGCACAGGGCATCGGCGGGGTTGCGCGGTCGGCGAGAATGGCGCGGTGACCACAGCTGCCGGAACCACCCCCACCGGCCACCGCCGGATCGTCCTGCTCGGCTCGACCGGCTCGATCGGCACCCAGGCGCTGCAGGTGATCGGCAAGGCCGGCGAGCAGTTCTCGGTGGTGGCGCTGGCCGCCGGGGGCGGCAATCTCGAGTTGCTCGCCGAGCAGGCGCTGCACTGGCAGGTCGGCCACGTCGCGGTCAGCTCGCAGCAGGCCGCCGAGCAACTGCGGGGCCGGCTGGCCGCGGCGCTACCGGCCGGCCAGCCGCTGCCGGTGATCCTCGCCGGCCCGGACGCCACCGAGGAGGTGGCCACCCTGGACTGCGACGTGGTGCTCAACGGGGTGGCCGGCGAGCAGGGCCTGCGGGCCACCCTGGCGGCGCTGCGGGCCGGCCGCACGGTGGCGCTGGCCAACAAGGAGTCCCTGATCGCCGGCGGTCCGCTGGTGCTCGCCGCGGCGGCCGAGGGCCAGCTGGTGCCGGTCGACTCCGAGCACTCCGCACTTGCCCAGTGCCTGCGTTCGGGCAGTGCCGCCGAGGTGCGCCGGCTGGTGCTGACCGCCAGCGGCGGGCCGTTCCGGGGCCGGCAGCGCGCCGAGCTGGAATCGGTGACGCCGGAGCAGGCGCTGGCCCACCCGACCTGGTCGATGGGCAAGCTGATCACCACCAACTCCGCGACCCTGGTGAACAAGGGCCTGGAGCTGATCGAGGCGCAGTTGCTGTTCGGCGTCGGCTACGACCGGATCGAGGTGGTGGTGCACCCGCAGTCGATGGTGCACTCGATGGTCGAGTTCGTCGACGGCGCCACCGTGGCCCAGGCCAGCCCGCCCGATATGCGGCTGCCGATCGCGCTGGCGCTGGCCTGGCCGGACCGGGTGGCCGGCGCCGCGCCCGGGCTGGACTGGAGCACCGCGCAGTCCTGGACGTTCGAGCCGGTCGACAACGAGGCGTTCCCGGCGATCGAGCTGGCCCGGGCGGCCGGCGTCGCCGGTGGCTGCGCGCCGGCGGTCTACAACGCGGCCAACGAGGAGTCGGTGGCCGCCTTCCACAGCGGATCCTGTGGCTTCCTCGGCATAGTCGACACGGTGCGCGAGGTGCTGGACCGATGGCTTTCGACCGAGCACGCCGCCGCCGGCACCCCGCGCGACATCGCCGACATCGAGCAGGCGCAGCAGTGGGCGCGCCGGCAGGCAGCGGCGGTGCTGGGCATCGGAGGGTGAGCGAATTGTGCCCACAGGTGACCGGCTGTGACCCAACCGGTCACCGACAGCTGTTCGGACAGGGCACAATTGACGAATAGGTATGGCACACGGCCCACCGCGGGCCGTGCGTCGGGAGGATGATCCAAGCGTGCTGTACGCACTGGGCGTGATTGCCTTCGCCGTCGGGCTGCTGCTCTCGATCGCGCTGCACGAGATCGGGCACCTGGTGCCGGCGAAGAAGTTCGGCGTGCGCGTCACCCAGTACATGGTCGGCTTCGGGCCGACGCTGTTCTCCCGCCGCCGCGGCGAGACCGAGTACGGCGTGAAGGCGATCCCGCTGGGCGGCTACATCCGGATGATCGGCATGGTGCCGCCGCGCGCCGACGGCCGGCGGTCCCGGTGGCCGCGCCGGATGGGCGAGCTGGTCGAGGAGTTCCGGGCCACCAGCCGCACCGAGGTCACGCCGGCGGACGAGAACCGGCAGTTCTACCGGCTCACGCCGGGCAAGAAGATGATCGTGATGCTCGGCGGCCCGAGCATGAACCTGCTGATCTTCTTCGTGCTGACCATCCTGCTGTACGGCCTGATCGGGCTGCGCGCGCCGACCACCACGGTGGGCTCGGTGAGCGAGTGCGTGGTGTCGAGCACCTCCACCACCGAGACGTGTCCGGCCCAGACCAGCGCGGACTACCGCCGCGCCCCGGCCAACGGGGTGCTGAAGCCCGGCGACACGATCACCGCCATCAACGGCCTGCCCGTCAAGCACTGGGCGGACGCCGTCGACGTGATCGAGGCGTCGGCCGGCAAGCAGCTCACCATCTCGGTGCGCCGCGACGGGCAGCCGGTGCAGCTGGCCATCACCCCGGTGCTCAACACCAAGTACGCCGACGACGCCGGCCACACCAAGCAGGCCGGCTTCGTCGGCATCAGCACCACCGAGGCCTACCAGCGACTGACCCCGGGCCAGATCCGCAGCGTGATCTGGCAGCAGCTGGGCCTGAGCGTGGACGCGCTCAAGCAGTTCCCGGCCAAGCTCGCCAGCCTGACCGGCACCGTGTTCCAGGGCAAGCCGCGCGACCAGAACGGCGCGGTAGGGGTGATCGGGCTGGGCCGGATCGGCGGTGAGATCGCCGACAGCGCCAAGGTCGCCGCGTTGGACAAGATCTCGATGCTGCTCAGCCTGCTGGCCAGCGTGAACCTGCTGCTGTTCTTCTTCAACCTGCTGCCGCTGCTGCCGCTGGACGGCGGCCACGTCGCCGGAGCGCTGGTCGAGGCGATCCGGCGCGGCATCGCCCGGCTGCGCAAGCGACCGCGGCTGATCTTCGTCGACGTCGCCCAGCTGGTGCCGGTGATGTACGTGGTGGCCGGCATCCTGATCGTGTTCTCGGTGCTGGTGATGTACGCCGACATCGTCAAGCCGATCTCACTGCCCAACTAGCCCAGCCGGTGCCCGGACCCGGGCGCTGACCCCGATATCGAGGAGAACTGCGTTGACCAAGCCCGTAGTGGACATGCCGACCGGTGAGCTCACCGGCGACCTGCAGATCCGTGACCTGATCGAGGGCGACGGGCCGGTCGCGCAGGCCGGCCAGCAGGCGGTGGTGCACTACGTCGGGGTCGCGCACTCCACCGGGAGTGAGTTCGACGCCAGCTACAACCGCAACTCGCCGTTCACCTTCCCGCTCGGTGCCGGCCGGGTGATCGCCGGCTGGGACCAGGGCGTGCAGGGCATGAAGGTGGGCGGCCGGCGCGAGCTCATCATCCCGCCGCACCTGGGCTACGGTGATCGCGGAGCCGGCGGCGCCATCAAGCCCGGCGAGACGCTGATCTTCGTGGTGGACCTGCTCGACCTGCGCTGAGCCTGTCCCGCAGTTCCAGAACGGACAGTACCGACCAAGGATCGAGGAAGAGCTGTGAGCGTTCCGGTCGCGCTGGGCATGCCGGCGGCACCGCCGCCGGTGCTGGCGCCGCGCAGGAAGTCCCGCCAGATCAAGGTGGGATCGGTCGCCGTCGGGGGCGACGCGCCGATCTCGGTGCAGTCGATGACCACCACGCTGACCTCGGACGTCAACGCCACCCTGCAGCAGATCGCCGAGCTAACCGCTGCCGGTTGCGACATCGTCCGGGTGGCCTGCCCGTCGCAGGACGATGCGGATGCGCTGCCCGCGATCGCCCGCAAGAGCCAGATCCCGGTGATCGCCGACATCCACTTCCAGCCCAAGTACGTCTTCGCCGCGATCGAGGCCGGCTGTGCCGCGGTGCGGGTGAATCCGGGCAACATCCGGGCCTTCGACGACCAGGTCGGCGCCATCGCGCGGGCCGCGGCCGACGCCGGGGTGTCCATCCGGATCGGGGTGAACGCCGGCTCGCTGGACAAGCGGCTGCTGGCCAAGCACGGCAAGGCCACCCCGGAGGCGCTGGTCGAGTCGGCGCTGTGGGAGGCCTCGCTGTTCGAGGAACACGGCTTCCGCGATTTCAAGATCTCGGTCAAGCACAACGACCCGGTGGTCATGGTGCGGGCCTACGAGCTGCTGGCCGAGCGGTGCGAGTACCCGCTGCATCTCGGGGTGACCGAGGCCGGGCCGGCGTTCCAGGGCACCATCAAGTCCGCGGTGGCCTTCGGTGCGTTGCTGAGCAAGGGCATCGGCGACACCATCCGGGTGTCGCTGTCCGCCCCGCCGGTCGAGGAGGTCAAGGTCGGCCTGCAGATCCTGCAGTCGCTGAACCTGCGCCAGCGCAAGCTCGAGATCGTGTCCTGCCCGTCCTGCGGGCGCGCTCAGGTGGACGTGTACTCCCTCGCCGAGAAGGTGACCGCGGGGCTGGAGGGCATCGAGGTGCCGCTGCGGGTAGCGGTGATGGGCTGCGTGGTGAACGGTCCGGGGGAGGCCCGGGAAGCCGACCTGGGTGTGGCCTCGGGCAACGGCAAGGGGCAGATCTTCGTCCGCGGCGAGGTGGTCAAGACCGTGCCCGAGTCGATGATCGTCGAGACGCTGATCGAGGAGGCGCTGCGGATGGCCGAGGAGATGGCCGCCGAGGGCGTCGCGTCCGGCGAGCCGTCGGTGGCGGTCCGCTAGACCCGCAGCCGCTCCGTCCGGAAAAGGGTTTGCGGCCGGGAGGAGACTCGACCGGCGTGGACCTCGAGATCAGGCCGGCGACCGAAGCCGACTACCCCGCCCTGCTCCAGGCCGACGGTTTCGCCGTCGGCGAGCACTACACCGAGCAGAACTTTGCCGACGCCTTCGAACGTGAGCCGGCGACCTACCTGCTCGCGATCTCCGACGGCCGGATCGTCGGGGCCACCGGTCATTACGACTTCGACATGACGGTGCCCGGCGGCTCGCTGCCGGTGCCCGGTGTCACCTGGGTGTCGGTGAGCCTGCTGCACCGGCGGCGCGGGGTGCTGCGGGCGCTGATGGACCGTCAGCTGCGCGACTACGCCGCCGCGGGCGTCGCCGCCGCCATCCTGACCGCCAGTGAGGGCGGCATCTACGGCAGGTTCGGCTACGGCCCGGCCTCGGCAGTGCACCACACGGTGATCGACCGCCGGCTCACCCGGCTTGCCCGGCCGCCGCGCGAGGTCGGTGGCGAGGTGCGGATGCTGACCGCCGAGCAGGCCCGTCCGGTGTTGCCGGAACTGCACCGGCGCTGGCGCGAGCAGGTGCCGGGTGCACTCAGCCGCACCGAGGCCTGGTGGGATCACCTGTTCCTCGACCGGGAGGACAGTCGGGGCGGCATGAGCGCCAAGTTCTACCTGGTCCATCCGGACGGCTACGTCAGCTACCGGGTGCGCGACCAGTGGAACGAGGGGATCGCGGCCATGCAGTGCCGGATCGTCGACTACGCGATCAGCAGTCCCGAGGCGCACGCCGCGCTCTGGCAGGTGCTGCTGGGCATGGACCTGGTCGAGACCATCGACAGCCACCAGATCCCGGCCGACGATCCGTTGCGGTTCCTGGTCACCGACTTTCGGCAGGTACGCACCACCGCGGTCAACGACGGGATCTGGATCCGCCCGGTGGACGCGGCGGCGCTGCTGGCCGCGCGCAGCTACCGGGTCGAGATCGACACCGTGCTGGAGGTCTGCGACCCGCTGCTCGGCGACCGGCGGCTGGCGCTGACCGGCGGACCGGACGGTGCGCGTTGCCAGCCGACCGACCGACCCGCCCAGGTCAGCTTCGGCCTGGCCGGCCTGGGCTCGGCCTACCTGGGCGGGCACCGGCTGCACACCCTGGCCCGGGCCGGTGCGCTGCGCTGTGACGACCCGGCGCTGCTGACCCGGCTGGACCTGGCGTTCTCGACCGACCGGGCACCGTCGCACGGCACCGCGTTCTAGGGTCTCCGCCCGTCCTGGATATCAGCAGCGGCGGCATTCCGGCTGGACGTACACCCACAGGCTGGTTGACGCCTGGTGGCCCAGCGCATCGACCGCGGTCAGGTAGACGGTGAAGCTGCTTCGCACACCGTAGATGTAAAAGGTGGCGCCGGTACCCGTCGTACTGCCCTTGGACCAGGTGTAGGTGTAGGGGGCGGTGCCGTTGGACGGCACGGCCGTGTAGGTCGCATCGTCGTACTCGCCCAGAGCCGTGGGGCCGGAGATGCTCACCGAGAAGGCATAGAGGGCGGCCGACCCACGTTCCGGAGCGGCGCTGGCGTTCGCCGCCTGCTGACCCGATATCAGCAGGAGTGCCGCCAGCAGGACGGTGGCCAGCCGCCGTACCGAGGACGGGCGGTGGGACGGTGTGTCGGTCGAACGCTGCATGGCGATCCCCAGGGTGGGCAGGTATGCGGAACCGTAGGTAATCACCGATTCGGTGTCCTAACAAGACATTCGCGACTAAAGATTGCCGCAAGGCCCGTCGTCCGGCGACGCGTCGCACGTAGGTGCGCCGGGCCCGGGTGCGCGCGGTACGTTTTTCCTTATGACCGTCATCCAGGCCCGGCCCCGGGTGCTGGCAGCCGCCGACGAGCTCGCGCTGCGGTCACTGGTTCAGCGCGACCGGGTGCTCAACTGCGTGGTGGACTGGCGACTGCAGCGGGCCCCGGACCTGAATCCGCAACGTCTCGGCGGCTACCTGTGGGGGGTCGGCGAGGCGGGGAACGAGCTGCGCGCGGCGGCGTTCGCCGGTGGCCACCTGGTGCCGGTCGGCGAGGATCTCGGCGCCCTGGAGGCGATTGCCGGCTACCTGGCCCGGGGCGGTCGTAGCTGTTCCTCGATCGTGGGGGCGGCGGAGTCGGTGGCCGCGATGTGGCCGGTACTGTCCCGGCGCTGGGGGCCGGCCCGGGCGATCCGCGCCAGCCAGCCGCTGCTGGCCACCCAGGCGGTACCCGAGTTCGAGCCCGATCCCCGGGTGCGGCGGGTGCGCCCGGCCGACCTGCCCCGCTTCCTGCCGGCGGCGGTGTCGATGTTCACCGAGGAGCTCGGCATCTCACCGACCGGCCCGGACGCCGGACGGGGTTACCGGGCCCGGGTCGCCGAGCTGATCGACGCCGGCCGGGCCTTCGCCCGGTTCGACGAGCACGGCCAGGTGGAGTTCAAGGCCGAGATCGGGGTGCTGGGGCGGGCCACCGCGCAGATCCAGGGGGTCTGGGTGCGCCCGGACCTGCGCCGGCGGGGGATAGCGACCGCCGCGATGGCGGCCGTCATCGGCTACGCGCTGGAAGTGGCGCCGTCGGTGAGCCTGTACGTCAACGACTACAACCTCGCCGGCCTGCGGCTCTACGACCGGCTCGGCATGCGGCAGGTCAGCACGCTGAGCACGGTGCTGTTCTGAGCGGTGGCTGAGCCCGTGTCGGTGGCTTGTGGTAGTTCATGCGCATGAGCCTGGACGCGGTGATCTTCGACTGGGGCGGCACGCTGACCCCATGGCACACCATCGACCCGATGGAGTGCTGGCTGGCGGTGACCTCCGACGAGGTGCAGGCCCAGGCGCTCCACGAGGCCGAGGTGCTGGTCTGGCAGGCGGTGAGGGAAGACCACCGCAGTGGCACCCTGGACGACATCCTGGACCGGGCCGGGCTGCGGCTGACCGCCGAGCAGCTGCGCAGCTACTACCAGTGGTGGGACGCGCACAGCTATACCGATCCGGCGGTGCCCGGGTTGTTCGCCGCACTGCGCGAGCGGGGCCTGAAGGTCGGGGTGCTGTCGAACACTGTCTGGCCCGCCGAGGAGCACCGCCGGATCTTCGAGCGGGACGCCGTCCACCACCTGATCGACGGTGCGGTCTACACATCCGAGATTCCGTGGGTCAAACCGCATCCGCACGCCTTCCGGGCGGCGCTGGACGCGGTCGGGGTGACCGATCCCGGCCGGGCGGTCTACGTGGGGGACCGGCTGTTCGAGGACGTCTGGGGTGCCAACCAGGTCGGCATGCACGCCGTGCTGGTGCCGCACAGCATCATCCCGGCATCCCAGACCACCGGCATCGAGGGCACCCCGGACGCGGTGATCGGCGACCTGGCCGAGCTGGTCGGCGTGATCGACCGGTGGCTGTCCGAGGGCCTGCCGGTACGGGGCGGCCCGGACCGGTGGCCCGCTACAGGCCCGGGAACGGCACCGTCGGCGCCGTCGGGCTGAGCAGGGTGCGCCAGCCGGTGGCGTCCCGGGCGGCGGTGTTCAGTCCGGTCAGGGCCTGGCGGCGCAGGGCGGCTTGCTCCGCGGCGGCCGAGGCCGCGTCGCTGCCGTCACCGGCCGGCCCGGTCGGCGCGGCTGCCGCAGCCAGCACCGGCGCCACCAGCAGGTAGCGGTAGGCGGCGGCGCAGGCCTGTTCGAGTTCCAATGCCCACCGCTGCGCGTCGGCCGGCCCGGTCACCGGTTGCGGCGGCACGTAGCTGGCCTCGGCAGGCACCGGAACCGCGTGGCGCGCCGCCAGCTGGGCTAGCACGGCGTCCCGGGTGTCGCGGTGCCGGTCCTCCAACTGCCTGGCGCGGTCCACCTGGCCGGCGTCGCGCAGCGCCACCCCGATCACCGGATAGCTGTAGACCGCGGCGTGCTGGGCGGCCAGCACCCGCTGCAGGGCCTGCACCACCGGGTCGGCCGCCTTGCTCGGGGTGGTCATCGCAGCACCTGCAGGTGGCTGGTCAGGCAGGCCGCGATGCTGCCGAGCAGCGGCACCACCTGCGCGGCGTGCGGCTCGGTGTCGGGCCACCGCAGGCAGGCGGCGGTGGTGGCGGTGGCCGCGGACCTGCTGGCCTCGGCGAGCGCCGCGATCGGATCGGCGGCCGCGCTGCCGGCCGGAGCCGGGCTGCCCGACGTGCCCGGTGCCGGCGCCGCCCGGGAGGTCGATGCGGTGACCGCCAGCCGCCAGCCCGGATAGTGCTGCAACACCTCGTGCAACGCGGTGCCATGCGCGGCCACGTCCGCCCGCAGCCCGGCCAGCCCCGGTCGGCTCCGCTCGGTCGTCAGTACCCGGTCGTAGGAGGCCAGCAGTTGCCGCTGCCGGGCCAGCGCGGCGGTCAGCTCGGCCGGTGGCGGCGGCGGTGGGGTGGCGACCTGGTGCCGGACCCGCCTGGTCAGCCCGAGCAGCGCGCCGCCGCCGAGCGCGGTGCCGAGCAATGCCCGGTTCAGCAGCGTCCTACGGGAGATGTCGGCCATGGCGCGTGCAGTCTCTCAGATGCGAATGCCGCTGTCGCACACCCGAGACACCACGGTGACGCGCTGCCGGACTGTCCAGGCCTGCAATGATTCCGGCACCCGGAGCGGTTCACTGGGTACGCTTGATGCGTGACCAGCTGGGTGGTGCCCTCGTGAAGGTCCCCGGACTTTCCGGCGAGATCGAGCGCCGCTTGCTGGTCAACTACCGGGTCGACCCGGGTGTGATCGCCGCGGTGCTACCGGCCCCGTTCCGCCCGCAGCTGGTCAACGGATTCGCGGTAGCCGGAATCTGCCTGATCCGGCTCGGGGCGATGCGACCCCGCCCGTTGCCGGCGTGGGCCGGGGTGCGGAGCGAGAACGCCGCGCACCGGGTCGCCGTCGAGTGGGACTCACCGACCGGGGTGCAGACCGGCGTCTACATTCCGCGCCGGGACACCGACTCGTGGCTGAACGTGGTTGTCGGTGGTCGACTGTTCCCGGGCACCCATCACCGGGCCACCTTCGACGTGGCGGAGTCCGCGTCCGAGATCCGGGTCGCCTTCACTGCGCGCGACGGCAGCGCGGCCGTGAGCGTGGCGGTCAGGCTCTCCGAGAGCCTCGCCGACAGCGCGCTGTTCGACAACGCCGAATCCGCGTCGGCGTTCTTCGAACAGGGCTCGACCGGGTTCTCAGCCACCCGCGACCCCGACCGGTTCGACGGCCTGGCCCTGCGCACGACGGCCTGGCAGGTCGAGCCCGCCACGGTGCTGGAGGCATGCTCGTCGTTCTTCTCCGAGCCAACCGTCTTCCCGAACGGGTCGATCCAGCTCGACTGCGCCCTCGTCATGCGGCGGGTTCCGGTCACCTGGGAGGCGCTGGCCTCGTTGCGCGGGTGACCCCTGGGCGCAGGGGGGGCACCGCTCATCGACGCTGGTCATCCGGACCGGCCGGCGGCACCGTGTCCCGAGCGACGCCGGCGCCACTCCGCTGGGTGCGCCGAACCGGATGCCGGTACGCTGGCAGGACAGCCCTTTCGAAGCTGGCACCCCGGCTTCACGGGGTATACGGACCGACAACTGCACACCGACGGGAGCGCCCGAACATGACTGCGCGATCGCCGCAACGGCAACAGCTGATCGAGCTGATCGGACCAGTCGTCAGCGCCGCGGGATACGAGTTGGACGACCTCTCGGTGACCGCCGCCGGCCGCCGGAGCCTGATCCGGGTGAGCGTCGACGGTGACGGTGGCATCGATCTCGACGCGGTGGCCGATATCTCGCGCACGGTCTCCGACCTCCTCGACTCCGACGGCGCCGACGGCTTCGCCGGGCCCTACGTCCTCGAGGTCAGCTCGCCCGGGGTCGACCGGCCGCTGACCGAGCCACGACACTGGCGCCGGGCCACCGGCCGGCTGGTCAGCGTGGACGTCGACGGCCGGTCGCTGACCGGCCGAGTGGTCAGTGCCGACGACGCGTCGGTGACGCTGGATGTCGAGGGTCAGCAGCGCAGCCTGCCGATGGCAGGCCTGGGGCGCGGCCGGGTGCAGGTGGAGTTCGCCCGCCCCGGCGAGCCCGAACCGGACGACGCCGAGTCCGACGCCGAACCGGATCACCCCGAACTGGACGAAGCCGAATCGGACGAAGGAGGCCACCGCCATGGTCTCGGTTGACATCGCAGCGCTGCGCAGCATCGAACGGGAGAAGGAGATCTCCTTCGACACCGTCCTGCAGGCGCTGGAGACCGCGCTGCTGACGGCTTACCGGCACACCAACCACCCGATGCCACACGCCCGGGTGGTGATCGACCCCAAGAGCGGTGCGGTCACCGTGTGGGCTGCCGAGTACTCCCCGGACGGCGAACTGGTCGAGGAGTTCGACGACACCCCCACCGACTTCGGCCGGATCGCGGCGATGACCGCCAAGCAGGTGATCATGCAGCGGCTGCGAGACGCCGAGCACGACCACACCTACGGCGAGTACTCCGGTCACGAGGGCGATATCGTCACCGGCATCATCCAGGCCGACGCCCAGGCCTCCCAGCGCGGTCTGGTGCTGGTCAGCCTCGGCAAGGTCGAGGCGGTGCTTCCCCAATCGGAGCAGGTGCCCGGCGAGGTCTACGACCACGGCACCCGGATCAAGTGCTACGTGGTGTCGGTGACCCGCGGCATGCGGGGCCTGCAGATCAACGTCAGCCGGACGCACCCCAACCTGGTCAAGAAGCTGTTCGCCCTGGAGGTGCCCGAGATCGCCGACGGCAGCGTCGAGATCATGGCGGTGGCCCGGGAGTCCGGCCACCGCACCAAGATCGCGGTGCACAGCCGGGTGGAGGGCCTCAACGCCAAGGGCGCCTGCATCGGCCCGATGGGCCAGCGGGTCCGCAACGTGGTGGCCGAGCTGCACGGCGAGAAGATCGACATCATCGACTTCGACGAGGACCCGGCGGTGTTCGTCGGGAACGCGCTGTCGCCGGCCGTCGCGCGCGAGGTCCGGGTGGTCGATCCGGTCGCCAAGGCAGCCCGGGTGGTGGTGCCGGACTACCAGCTGTCGCTGGCCATCGGCCGCGAGGGCCAGAACGCCCGGCTGGCGGCCCGGTTGACCGGCTGGCGGATCGACATCCATTCCGACGCCGAGTCCGACGGCTCCGACCAACCGGGGCACCGGCCCACCGGACAGCCGGTCGAGGAGTGGGACCCGGAGCCGGAGGTAGATGTTCACCCGGTCTCACCGGGTTCCGACCGGCAGGTGGCCGAATCCGGTGCCGGTGGGGAGTAGAGTTAGACCCGGCCGTCAGCTCGACGGTGGCCAGCCCGGTGACGCGCGCGTTCTGCGTACCTGCATCGGCTGTCGCCAGCGAGCCCCGGCCACCGATCTGCTTCGCGTCGTAGCGGGGCCACCAGCCTCTTCCGGTGTCGGTGACTCTTCGAGTCCACCACATCAGCAGGTGCTGCCGGACCCGCGACGCCGTGCTTCCGGACGGGGAGCCTGGCTCCACCCGGCTCTCGGATGCATGGAGCTCGCCGAGCGTCGTCGGGCGTTCGGACGGGCGTTGCGCAACACCGCCCAGCTGGACGCCTCGCCGGTTCGGACGTACCTCGAGTCGATTGCCGCACCCCCGGTGGATCGAGTCGGAATTGCCCTCGCCAGCTCCCGCTGACGAGTACGCAGCGATTGTGAGAAGACCTATGAGCACCCGATGAAGCGCCAACCATGAGTGCGTTTCCCACCTAAATCGGGACCGAGCGGGCTGTCCGCCGGTCCTGCGACGAAGGAGTCCAGTGGCAGGCAAGGCCCGCGTACACGAGCTCGCGAAAGAGCTCGGCGTACCCAGCAAGGAAGTACTAGCGAAGCTCAACGAACTCGGCGAGTTCGTCAAGAGCGCATCGTCCACGGTCGAGCCGCCGGTCGCCCGGCGACTGCGTGAGGCGTTCCCGGCCCCCAAGGCAGCGGCGGCCCCCGCCAAGTCGGCACCGGCCAAGTCGGCCCCGGCCCCGGTGGCCCAGCAGCCCGTCGCGGCAGCCGCCCCGGCACCGGTGAGCGTCCCGGCGCCCGCCGCCGCACCGGCTCCGGCCCCGGCGGCCAGCCCGATCGCGGCCAGCGCCGCACCGGCTCCGGTCGCCCAGCCCAGCCCGGCCCGGCCGACGGCTCCGTCGCCCGGCCCGCGTCCCGGCGCACCCCGGCCCGGTGGCCAGCGGGTGGCCAACAACCCGTTCGGGGTCGGCGGCGGTCAGGCCGCGCCGCGCCCCGCGCCGCCGCGTCCCGGTGGCAGTGCAGGTGGCTCGCAGATGCCGCCCCGCCCGGCCGGCCCACGTCCCGGCCCGGCCGGCGCCGGTGGCCCGCGCCCGAACCCCGGCATGATGCCGCCCCGTCCCAACCCGGGCATGATGCCCGGCCGTGGTGGCCCCGGTGGCCGTCCCGGCGCTCCCGGCCGTCCCGGTCAGGGTGGCGCGGGTGTAGGCCGTCCCGGCGGTCCGGGTCGTCCCGGCGGCGCGCCCGGTGGCGGTGGCTACCGCGGTGGTCCCGGTGGTGCGCCCGGTGGTGGCGGCGGCGGTGGTTACCGCGGCGGTCCTGGTGGTGCTCCCGGTGGCGGTGGCGGCGGCTTCGGTCCCCGTCCCGGTGGCGGTGGCCCCGGTGGCCGTGGCCGCGGTGCCGGCACCGCGGGCGCGTTCGGCCGCCAGGGTGGCCGGCCCACCCGCGGTCGCAAGAGCAAGAAGCAGCGCAGGCAAGAGTTCGACAACATGTCGGCGCCGTCGCTGGGCGGGGTGCAGGTTCCGCGCGGCAACGGCGAGGTGCTGCGGCTGCCCCGCGGTGCGTCGCTGTCGGACTTCGCCGACAAGATCAATGCCGAGCCGGCAGCGCTGGTGACGGTGATGTTCCACCTCGGCGAGATGGTCACGGCCACCCAGTCGGTCAACGAGGAGACCCTGCAGCTGCTGGGCGCCGAGTTGAACTACAACGTCCAGGTGGTCAGCCCCGAGGACGAGGACCGCGAGCTGCTCGAGTCCTTCGACCTGAGCTTCGGTGACGACGAGGGCGGCGACGAGGAACTGGTTGCCCGCCCGCCGGTGGTGACCGTGATGGGTCACGTCGACCACGGTAAGACCCGGTTGCTGGACGCGATCCGCAAGTCCAACGTGATCGCCGGCGAGGCCGGTGGCATCACCCAGCACATCGGTGCCTACCAGGTGCACGTCGAGCACGAGGGCGCCGACCGGGCGATCACCTTCATCGACACCCCGGGTCACGAGGCGTTCACCGCCATGCGTGCCCGCGGTGCGTCCACCACCGACATCGTGGTGCTGGTGGTGGCGGCCGACGACGGCGTGATGCCGCAGACCATCGAGGCGCTCAACCACGCCCAGGCGGCCGACGTGCCGGTGGTGGTCGCGGTGAACAAGATCGACAAGGAGGGCGCCAACCCGCAGAAGGTGCGCCAGCAGCTCACCGAGTACGGGCTGGTGGCCGAGGAGTACGGCGGCGAGACGCTGTTCGTCGACGTCTCGGCGCGCAACAACATCAACATCGACGGCCTGCTGGAAGGCATCCTGCTCACCGCGGACGCGGCCCTGGACCTGCGGGCCAACCCGCACCAGGACGCCCAGGGCATCGCCATCGAGGCGCACCTGGACCGCGGCCGTGGTCCGGTGGCGACCGTGCTGGTGCAGCGCGGCACCCTGCACGTCGGCGACTCGATCGTCGCCGGCGACGCCTTCGGCCGGGTCCGGGCGATGCTCGACGACGACGGCAAGACGGTCGAGGAGGCCGGCCCCGGCACTCCGGTGATGGTGCTCGGCCTGACCTCGGTGCCCGGCGCCGGTGACTCGTTCATCGTCGTCGAGGAGGACCGGATCGCCCGGCAGATCGCCGACCGCCGGTCGGCCCGGGAGCGCAACGCGCAGCTGGCCTCGAGCCGGCGGCGGATCTCCCTGGACGACCTGGACAAGGCGCTGGCGGCCGGCGAGGTGCAGCAGCTGAACCTGATCATCAAGGGCGACGTGTCCGGTTCGGTGGAGGCGTTGGAGGACTCGCTGCTCAAGATCGAGCTCAACGACGGCAACGACGAGGTCTCGCTGCGGGTGATCGGCCGCGGCGTCGGTGCCATCACCGAGAACGACATCAACCTCGCCATCGCCTCGGACGCGGTCGTGATCGGCTTCAACGTCCGGCCCGAGGGCAAGGCGCGTGAGGCGGCCGAGCGTGAGGGTGTCGACGTCCGGTACTACACGGTCATCTACCAGGCGATCGACGAGATCGAGGCCGCTCTCAAGGGCATGCTCAAGCCCGAGTTCGAAGAGGTGCAGCTGGGCAGCGCCGAGGTGCGCGAGGTGTTCCGGGTGCCGCGGGTCGGCAACATCGCCGGTTCGATCGTGCGCTCGGGCACCATCCGGCGCAACACCAAGGCCCGGCTGGTGCGCGACGGCATCGTGGTCAGCCCCAGCCTCACGGTGGACTCGCTGCGTCGGTTCAAGGACGACGCGACCGAGGTCCGCGAAGGGTTCGAGTGCGGTATCGGGCTCGGCTCGTTCAACGACATCAAGATCGGCGACACCATCGAGACCTTCGAGATGCGGGAGAAGCCGCGAGGCTAAGCAGTTAGCCGCCAGGTTAGAGGCTCACGGTCATGCTCAGCGCCCCTCCGGGCGCTGGGCATGACCCTCGCTGTGAGCCGTGAGTTCGGCAAGGAGTGTTGAAAACCATGGCTGATTCGCCACGCTCGCGCCGGATGGCCGGCCGTATCCGGCAGATCGTCGCCTCGTACATCGAAAGCCAGATCAAGGATCCGCGGCTGGGCATGGTGACCGTCACCGACGTCCGGATGACCGGCGACCTGCACGACGCCACGGTGTTCTACACGGTGCTGGGTGACGACACCGAGCGCGCCGACTCCGCCGCCGCCCTGGAGGCGGCTCGGGGCCAGATCCGTACCGAGGTAGGCCGCCAGACCGGGGTCAAGTTCACCCCGACGGTGTCCTTCATCCTCGACGAGCTGCCCGAGTCGGCAAAGCACATCGACGACCTGCTCGCGGTGGCCCGGCAGGCCGACGCCCAGGTCGAACGGGCCCGGGCGCATGCGGTGCCGGCCGGCGACCCGGACCCGTACCGCAAACCCCGTGACGTCGACGAGGAGTAGTCCGTCCGGCGACCGGGAGCCGACCAGTACGACCCGCCCCGGCGGGCTGGAGTTCCGGCTCGCCGGTGAGGGGGACTGGCCCGCGATCTGGCCGTTCTGGCACCCGATCGTGGCCGCCGGCGACACCTTCTGCTACGACCCGCAGCTGGGCTACGACGCCGGCCGGCAACTGTGGTTCGGCGCGCCGCCGGACCAGGTCTGGCTGGTCACCGAGCCGGGCGGGGCCACCGCGCTGGGCAGCTACCGGATCGGGCCGAACAAGGCCGGCCCGGGGGCCCACATCGGGACCGCGTCCTACATGGTCGCCGAGGCCGCCCGGGGCCGCGGCGTCGGCCGGGCGATGGTGCTGCACTGCCTGGAGCAGGGCCGGGCGGCCGGTTTCGCGGGTATCCAGTTCAACGCGGTGGCGGCCTCGAACACCGCCGCCGTCCGGCTCTATCGCGACCTCGGCTTCGAGGTGATCGGCACCGTGCCGGGCGGCTTCGCCCATCCCGAACAGGGCTTCGTCGACCTGCTGATCATGTTCCATGAGTTCTGACCCCGCGCTGACCGGAGTCGACGTCCCGACCCGGCGGATCGTGGCGCTGGCCGCGTCCGCCTTCGTGGTGCTGGCCGCCGAACCGCTGTTCGTGCTGGTCGACACCGCCGTGGTCGGGCACCTGGGCCGGTCCCAGCTGGCGGCGCTGGGTGCCGCCGGCACCGTGATGACGCTGCTGGCGGTGCTCGGCACCACGCTGGAGTACGGCACCACCGGCCGGGCCGCCCGCTACTACGGCGCCGGACGCCGGGCGGCGGCGGTGAACGAGGGCGTGCAGGCGTCCTGGCTGGGCGTGTCGATCGGGCTGCTGGCCGTACTGCTCGGCGAGCTGCTGGCCCGCCCGGTCGTGCAGGCGGTGGCCGGTGGCGCCGGCCCGGTCGCCGACGAGGCCACCCAGTGGCTGCGGATCGCGATCCTCGGCCTGCCCGGCATCCTGCTGGTGCTGGCCGGCAACGGCTGGCTGCGCGGCGTGCAGGACACCCGGACGCCGGTGCGGATCGTGGTGGTGGCCAACCTGCTCTCCGCCGCCGCCTCGCCACTGCTGGTCTACCCGGCAGGGCTCGGGCTCAGCGGTTCGGCGATCGCGAACGTGCTGGCCCAGTGGCTGGGCGCGGCGCTGTGCCTGCGGGCGATCCGGGCCGAGGGAGTGCCGCTGGCCCCCGACTGGGCGGTGATGCGCTCGCAACTGGTCGTCAGCCGGGACCTGGTGATCCGGGCGCTGGCCTTCCAGGCCGCCTACCTGACCGCCGCCGGCGCGGCCGGCCGGATGGGTGCTGCGCAGCTGGCCGCCCATCAGATCGGCCTGCAGCTGTGGGAGTTCATCGCGCTGCTGCTGGACTCCTTCGCCATCGCCGCCCAGGCCCTGGTCGGCGCGGCGCTCGGTGGCGGGGCGGTCGCGGCGGCCAAGAGCACCGCGTGGCGGGTCAGCCGGTACGGGGTGGCGGCCGGCGTGGTGTTCGGCATCGCGATGGCCGCCGGCTGGTACGCGATCCCGGCCTTGTTCACCTCCGACGCCGGGGTGCGCGACCAGGCACACGTGCTGTGGCCGTGGCTGGTGACGATGATGCCGGTGGCCGGTATCGTCTTCGCGCTGGACGGGGTGCTGCTCGGCGCCGGCGACAACGCCTTCATCCGCACCGTCACGGTGGTGGCCGCGCTGGGCGGGTTCGTACCGCTGTGCCTGCTGGCGCTGCGGCTGGACTGGGGGCTGTCCGGGGTCTGGGCGGGGCTGGCCGCCTTCATCGGGTTGCGGTTCGTCGGCATGGTGTGGCGGACCCGGTCCGGGCGGTGGCTGGTGGTCGGCGAGCAGCGCTGAGACCAAGGCTGCAATACGGCCCGGTCAGCCCGGCAGTGTGCGGTACTTGGCGGGATAATCGCTGGCGGCGGCACGATCGAGCCGCGACCATGGGGTCACGGCGGGCAGGTAGGCGAAATGGGAAGGCGGGGCGAGTTGGCAGGCAAGACCGGTGGGACCGAGTCCGCTCCGTCCTTCTCCTGGGCGTCGAGCAGGACCGTCCCGGCCCAGCGCGGCTGGCGGCAGACGCTGGCGCACCGGCTGGAGGGCTATTCCTGGTTCGACGCCTTCGTCGCGGTGCTCTGCGCCGTGGTGGTGGACCTGATCGCGGTGCTGGTGGTGTCCGGCTGGCAGACCGCCAGTTGCGGTGAGGCCTGCGGGCTGCGCACCCAGTTGCACCTGATGCACCGCTCGCTGCTGGTCACGCTCGCGGTGGTGATCCCGCTGCCGCTGCTGGTCGCGCTGCTGCTGCGCAAGGGCCGGGTGGCGATCGCGGTGGTGCAGGCGCTGCTCTGCCTGGGGGTGCTGGTCAACGCGGTCAGCACCGAGCACCGGCTGGTGCCGCGGATCAACGGCACGGCGCACTGCTGGAACGACCTCTACAGCGACGCCGACTGCCCGTGGGGACCCAAGGACTGATGGCACGCAAGGGCCCGGCCGGGCCGGGTGGCCTGATCGTGGTAGACAAGCCGGCCGGCATGACCTCCCACGACGTGGTCGCGAAGGTGCGCCGGATCGCCGGCACCCGCCGGGTCGGGCACGCCGGCACCCTGGATCCGATGGCCACCGGGGTGCTGGTGCTGGGTGTCGAACGGGCCACCAAGCTGATGAACCACCTGACCCTGACCGACAAGAGCTACCTGGCCACCATCCGGCTGGGGGCCGCCACCAGTACCGACGACGCCGAGGGGACGGTGCTCACCGGTGCGCCGGCCGGCGGGCTGGACCCGGCCGCCGTCGCCGCGGCGATGCAGACCCTGACCGGCGACATCTCCCAGCGCCCGTCGTCGGTGTCGGCGATCAAGGTGGACGGCGAACGCGCCTATGCCCGGGTGCGGTCCGGCGAGACGGTGCAGCTGCCGGCCCGGCCGGTGACCGTCTACCGATTCGAACTGCTGGCACCGCCCCGGGGGGCAGGGGAGAGCGGCGACCTGCTGGACCTGGACGTGGCGGTGGACTGCACCTCGGGCACCTACGTCCGGGCGCTGGCGCGAGACCTGGGCGAGCTGCTCGGCGTCGGCGGGCACCTGACCGCGCTGCGCCGGACCCGGGTCGGCCCGTTCGGGCTGGAGCAGGCGCTGACCCTCGAACAATTGGCCGAGCTGGCCGACCCGATCGTGCTGCCGCTGCCGCGCGCGATCGAGGCGAGCATGCCGGTGCGGCGGCTGACCGCCGCCGAGGCGACCGAGCTGGCCTACGGCCGCACCATCGACCCGGCCGGCATCGAGGGCAGCTACGGCGGCATCGCCGAGACCGGCGAGGCGGTGGCGCTGCTGGCCGAGTCCGGGGGCCGGGCCCGTCCGGTGCTCGGCTTCACCCCAGCCGGATGACGGCTGCCGGGTGGTCGGGAGCGGCCGCGGACGGCGGCTAAACTAGGGGCAAAGAGCCCGCGGTTCCTGCCGCGGTGCGCCCGGGTTCCGGACCTCGACCTGCCAGCCCTTAGGAGACGCAGCGACTCATGGCGACCACGAACGACCTGAAGAACGGCTTGGTGCTCAACATCGACGGCCAGCTGTGGACCGTGGTGGAGTTCCAGCACGTCAAGCCGGGCAAGGGCGGCGCGTTCGTGCGGACCACGCTGAAGAACGTGCTGTCGGGCAAGGTGGTCGACCGGACCTTCAACGCCGGCACCAAGGTCGAGACCGCCACCGTCGACAAGCGCGGCATGACCTACCTCTACAAGGAAGGCGACGACTTCGTCTTCATGGACGCCGACACCTACGAGCAGGTGCACGTGCCGAGCGCGGTGGTCGGTGACGGTGCCAACTACCTGCTGGACAACGCCGAGGCGATGGTGGCGGTGCACGAGGGCGTGCCGCTCTACATCGAGCTGCCGACCTCGGTCGAGCTGCTGATCACCTACACCGAGCCGGGGCTGCAGGGCGACCGGGCGACCGGTGGCACCAAGCCCGCCACCGTGGAGACCGGCGCCGAGGTGCAGGTGCCGCTGTTCGTCACCACCGGCGAGAAGATCAAGATCGACACCCGGGACGGCCGCTACCTCGGCCGGATCAGCAGCTAGTGCGGTTACCCCGAGTGAGCATCGCAGGCGCGCCAGCGCCGAGGAGCGGAGCGAGGTCTGCGATGAGCGCTTGCGCGAAGAGTTGGTGAGCTGAGTGGCTGCTCGGAGCAAGGCACGCAAGCGCGCCGTCGACCTGATCTACGAGGCTGACCTGCGCGGCGCGGACCCGGTCAGCACGCTGGCCGAACGGGTCGCCCTCGCCGACCCGCCGATCAGCGACTACACCATCGAGCTGATCGAGGGCGTCACCGAGCACCGGGCGGCGATCGACCAGCTGCTCACCGACTACTCCGAGGGCTGGACGCTGGACCGGATGCCCGGGGTGGACCGCGCGGTGCTGCGGGTCGGGCTGTACGAGCTGCTGTGGGCCACCGACGTGCCGGACGCGGTGGCCATCGATGAGGCGGTGGAACTGGCCAAGCTGCTGTCCACCGACGAGTCGCCGAAGTTCGTCAACGGCATTCTGGGCCGGGTGCTGCGCGACCAGTTGCCGGCCGGCGGTGCGGCCGCTCCCTGAGCGCCGCGTCGCTGAGCGGCGGATCGCTGAGTTCGACCGCGAGCGGCGATTACTCCAGGCCGTGGCCGATCGAGCCCGGTGCGAGCACGCCCCAGGCGACCAGCTTCTCGGTCAACCGCTCGAGTGAGGTGTCGAACATCAGGGCCAGCGCTCGCAGGTCCTCGCCGCGGATCGAGAGCACCTTGTTGCCGTAGTCGCCGCGCTGTCGCTGGATGGAGTGGGCGTAGCGGACCAGCGGAGCGGCGTCCTCGGCCGGCACGTGCTGCAACTTCTGCAGGTCCAGCACGACCTTGCCGCCGCTGTCGGACCGGCTGCTGGTCGCGCCGTCCTCGGCCGGCAGCAGCTCGGAGATCGGCACCCCGTAGAACTCGGCCAGCTCGGCGAGCCGGGCCACCGACACCGCTCGGTCGCCACGCTCGTAGGAGCCGACGACGACCGCTTTCCACTTGCCGTTGGACTTGCGCTCCACGCCATGCAGGGACAGCCGCTGCTGGGAGCGGACGGCCCTCAGCCGGCTGCCCAGTGCTCGGGCGTACTCACGGTCACCCGGGGCGAGCCCGGCGGCCTCGGAGCCCGCGCCTTCGGCCCCCGGGGCCGTGGCGACGTCGTCACCGATGGTCGGAGTGTTGTGCTCAGTCACGTCCCCGTCCTTCAACAGATTGGCCACGGGTGGTAATCATCCTGGATCACGTGCGCTATCGGAGCCGCAGGTAACGCTAATTTTACAGAGTAACAGCTTCCACATACTGTAACCGGCTAACCCGACACTAGCCCTCAAGCGCGGGCGCCACGATTCATTCTGCTACCGTCGGTTGAGTTTCGACGTCCTTTAACGACTCGTCCTGTGAGGCGAGGAAGGAGGTCTACGCAGCGTGCCTGCGCAGCCGATTCCGGACACATCCGCTCCGGACACATCCGGTCCCGACCGCGGAGATTCCCTCTCCCCGGCGTTCACCCCGCCCGCCGACCCGCGGCCGGCCGCGGCCGGCGCCAAGACCGTGCTCCAGACCGACGACATCGCCCGGGTGCTGGACCGGATCGCGCACCAGATCCTGGAGAAGACCTCCGGCGGTGACGGCGTGGTGCTGCTGGGCATCCCGACCCGTGGCGAGCCGCTGGCCCGCCGGCTTGCCGAGCGGATCGCCGCCTTCGCCGGCGTCCGGGTGGGCCTGGGCAGCCTGGACATCACCCTCTACCGCGACGACCTGCGCACCCAGGCCAGCCGCCCGCTGGGCCGCACGGTGGAGCCCGCCGGCGGCGTGGACGGCAAGCTGGTGATCCTCGTCGACGACGTGCTGTTCTCCGGCCGGACGGTGCGCGCCGCGCTGGACGCGCTGACCGACCTCGGCCGTCCGCGGGCGGTGCAGTTGGCGGTGCTGGTCGACCGGGGCCACCGCGAACTGCCGATCCGGGCCGACTACGTGGGCAAGAACCTGCCGACCTCGGCCGACGAGCAGGTCCGGGTGCGGCTGGCCGAGACCGACGGGGCGGACGAGGTCAGCATCCTCGGCAACGGTCGGGTCGGACAACCGGCCGTCCCGGTGAAGAACGGAGGACCGGCATGACCCGGCACCTGCTCTCGGCCGCCGACCTCGACGCCGCTGGCGCGCTGGAGATCCTCGATTCGGCCGAGCAGATGGACGCCATCCAGCACCGGCAGGTGAAGAAGCTGCCGGCGCTGCGCGGGCGCACCGTGGTCAACCTGTTCTTCGAGGACTCCACCCGCACCAGGTCGTCGTTCGAGATCGCCGGCAAGTGGCTGTCGGCGGACGTGATCAACGTCAGCGCCAAGGGATCGAGCGTCAGCAAGGGCGAGAGCCTGCGCGACACCGCGCTCACCGTGGCGGCCCTCGGGGTGGACGCGCTGGTGGTCCGGCATCCGAGTTCCGGTGCGGCACACCGGATCACCCAGTGGGTCGACTGCCCCATCATCAACGCCGGCGACGGCACCCACGAGCACCCCACCCAGGCGCTGCTGGACGCCTTCACGCTGCGCCGCCGGCTCGGCGACCTGACCGGCCGGCACATCGTGATCGTGGGCGACCTGGCGCACAGCCGGGTGGCCCGGTCCAACGTGCTGCTGCTCGGCGTGCTGGGCGCCCAGGTCACCCTCGTCGCGCCGCCCACCCTGATGCCGGCCGGCGTGCACGCCTGGAACTGCTCCACCAGCTGGGACCTCGACGCCACCCTGGCCGGCAAGGTGGCCGGCGACGTGGACGCGGTGATGATGCTGCGGGTGCAGCGCGAGCGGATGGGTACGGGTTCGGCCGGTGGTGGGCGGGCAGCGGTCGGCTACTTCCCGACCGAGCGCGAATACGCGATCAACTACGGCCTGTCCCCGGCCCGGCTGGACCTGCTTCCCGAGCACGCCCCGGTGCTGCACCCCGGTCCGATGAACCGCGGCCTGGAGATCTCCTCGATCGCCGCCGACAGCTCCCGGTCCCTGGTACTGGACCAGGTCCGGGCCGGCGTGGCGGTGCGGATGGCGGTGCTCTACCACCTGCTGGCCGGCGCCGACCAGGAAGCCGGACGCACCGGCGAACCGCACCCCGCCCAGGCCGCGGCGGTATCGGCATGACCGGGCCGGTCCGGCCGGTGCTGCTGCGCGGCGTCCGGCCGCTGGGCGGCCCGGCGGTGGACGTGCTGCTGGCCGACGGCGTGGTCGCCGGCCTCGGCCCGGCGCTGGACGGCCCGGACGGTGCGGAGCTGATCGAGGCCGACGGCGCGGTGCTGCTGCCCGGCCTGGTGGACCTGCACACCCACCTGCGCGAACCGGGCCGCGAGGACACCGAGACCATCGCCACCGGATCGGCCGCCGCGGCGCTCGGCGGGTTCACCGCGGTGCACGCGATGGCCAACACCAACCCGGTCGCCGACACCGCCGAGATCGTCGAGCAGGTGGCCAGGCTGGGCGAGATGGCGGGTCTGGTCGACGTCCGGCCGGTGGGGGCGGTGTCGCGGGGACTGGCCGGCGAGCAGTTGGCCGAGCTGGCCAACATGGCCCGGTCGGCGGCGGCCGTGCGGGTGTTCAGCGACGACGGGCACTGCGTCAGCGACGCCCGGCTGATGCGCCGGGCGCTGGAGTACCTCAAGCCGTTCGACGCGGTGCTCGCCCAGCACGCCCAAGACCCGCGGCTGGCCGACGCGGGCTGCTGCGCGCACGAGGGCGAGCTGTCCGGACGGCTGGGGCTGGCCGGCTGGCCGTCGGTCGCCGAGGAGAGCATCATCGCCCGCGACGTGATGCTGGCCCGGCACACCGGGTCGCGGTTGCACGTCTGCCACGTCTCCACCGCCGGCAGTGTGGACGTGCTGCGCTGGGCGAAGGAGCGCGGCATCGCGGTCACCGCCGAGGTGACCCCGCACCACCTGCTGCTGACCTGTGACTTGCTGGCCGGTTACGACCCGGTCTACAAGGTCAATCCGCCGCTGCGCCCGGCCGAGGACGTCGAGGCGCTGCGGGCGGGCCTCGCCGACGGCACCATCGACGCGGTCGCCACCGACCACGCCCCGCACGCCGCGCACGACAAGGATCACGCCTTCGCCGACGCCGCGTTCGGCATGCTGGGCCTGCAGACCGCACTGGGCGCGCTGATCGAGACCATGGTCGAACCCGGCCGGCTGGACTGGGCCGGGCTCGCCGACCGGATGAGCGTCCGGCCCGCGACGATCGGCCGGCTGACCGGGCATGGCCGTCCGATCGCGGTGGGGGAGCCGGCCAACTTGACCTTGGTGGACCCCTCGGCGAGCTGGGTGGTGCAACCGGACGCGCTGGCCTCGCTGTCGCGCAACACCCCGTTCGCCGGCCGGCGGCTGCCGGGCCGGGTGCTGGCCACCTTCCTGCGCGGCCGGATCACCACCAGGGACGGAGCCGTGGCGGCCCAGCCGGCGGTGCGGGCATGACCGGGCGGGACCTGAGAACCGAGAACGAGGCGATCCGATGACAGGCAAGGCCATTCTGGTGCTCGAGGACGGCCGGGCGTTCGCCGGCGAGTCCTACGGGGCGGCCGGCGAGACGTTCGGCGAGGCGGTGTTCAACACCGGCATGACCGGCTACCAGGAGACCCTGACCGACCCGTCCTACCACCGCCAGGTGGTGGTGCAGACCGCGCCGCACATCGGCAACACCGGCGTCAACGACGAGGACCCGGAGTCCCGGCGGATCTGGGTGTCGGGCTACGTGGTGCGCGACCCGGCCCGCCGCACCTCCAACTGGCGGGCGACCCGGTCGCTGGACTCCGAACTCGTCGCGCAGGGCGTGGTCGGCATCTCGGGGATCGACACCCGGGCGCTCACCCGGCACCTGCGCGAGCGCGGCGCGATGCGCTGCGGCATCTCCAGCACCGACCTCGATCCGCAGTCGCTGCGGCAACGGGTACTGGCCTCGCCGCAGATGGCCGGCGCGGACCTGGCCGGCGAGGTGAGCACCGAACAGCCTTACACCGTCTCCGCGATCGGCACCCACCGGTTCAGCATCGCGGCACTGGACTACGGCATCAAGGCGATGACCCCGCACCGGCTGGCCGAGCGGGGCATCACCAGCCATGTGCTGCCGGCGGATTCCACTGTGCGGCAGGTGCTCGACACCGGTGCCGACGCGGTGTTCCTGTCCAACGGGCCGGGTGATCCGGCCACCGCCGACGGTGCGGTGGCGCTGCTGCGCGAGTTGCTCGGCACCGGCACCCCGGTGTTCGGTATCTGCTTCGGCAACCAGTTGCTCGGACGCGCCTTCGGCTTCGGCACCTACAAGCTGCGCTACGGCCACCGCGGCATCAACCAGCCGGTGCAGGACCGGGCCACCGGCAAGGTGGAGATCACCGCGCACAACCACGGCTTCGCGGTGGACGCTCCGATCGACCGGGCCTCGTCCACCGACTTCGGCGAGGTGGAGGTCAGCCACATCTGCCTCAACGACAACGTGGTCGAGGGGCTGCGGGCCCGCGACGTCCCGGCGTTCTCGGTGCAGTACCACCCGGAGGCCGCCGCCGGACCACACGACGCGGCCTACCTGTTCGACCGGTTCGTCCAACTGTTGGAAGGCCACTGATGCCCAGGCGCACCGACATCTCCCACATCCTGGTGATCGGCTCCGGCCCGATCGTGATCGGCCAGGCCTGCGAGTTCGACTACTCCGGCACCCAGGCCTGCCGGGTGCTGCGCAGCGAGGGTTTCCGGGTCAGCCTGGTGAACTCCAACCCGGCCACCATCATGACCGACCCGGAGTTCGCCGACGCCACCTACATCGAGCCGCTCACCCCGGAGTACGTGGAGAAGGTGATCGCGGCCGAGGCGGCGCTGGGCCACCCGGTAGATGCGCTGCTGGCCACCCTGGGCGGGCAGACCGCGCTGAACCTGGCGGTCGCGCTGCACACCCGCGGCGTGCTGGAGCGCTATGGCGTGGAGCTGATCGGCGCCGACATCGACGCCATCCAGCGCGGCGAGGACCGGCAGAAGTTCAAGGACATCGTCCGGGCGGTCGGCGCGGACGTGCCGGCCTCGGCGGTCTGCCACAGCCTGGACGAGGCGATCGCCTTCGCCGAGACGGTCGGCAATCGGGTGGTGATCCGGCCGTCGTTCACGATGGGCGGCCTCGGCTCGGGAATGGCCGACACCGCCGAGGAGGTGCGTACCCGGGTCGAGCGTGGGCTGGCGGCCTCACCGGTGGGCGAGGTGCTGGTCGAGGAGAGCGTCTACGGCTGGAAGGAGTTCGAGCTGGAGCTGATGCGCGACCGCAACGACAACGTCGTGGTGGTCTGCTCCATCGAGAACATCGACCCGATGGGGGTGCACACCGGCGACTCGATGACGGTGGCGCCGGCCATGACGCTGACCGACCGCGAGTACCAGCAGATGCGCGACGTCGGCATCGCGGTGCTGCGCGAGGTCGGGGTGGACACCGGCGGCTGCAACATCCAGTTCGCCGTCGACCCGGCGTCCGGCCGGATGATCGTGATCGAGATGAACCCGCGGGTCTCGCGGTCCAGCGCGCTGGCCTCCAAGGCGACCGGATTCCCGATCGCCAAGATCGCCGCCAAGCTGGCGGTCGGCTACACCCTCGACGAGGTCAGCAACGACATCACCGGCGCCACCCCGGCCTGCTTCGAGCCGAGCCTGGACTACGTGGTCATCAAGGTGCCGCGGTTCGCGTTCGAGAAGTTCCCGGGCGCCGACCCGGTGCTCACCACCCACATGAAGTCGGTGGGCGAGGCGATGGCGATCGGGCGCAACTTCACCGAGGCGCTGGGCAAGGCGCTGCGCTCGATGGAGACGAAGACGGCCGGTTTCTGGACCGGCGCCGAGGGCGAGCCCGCCGCGGTGCCGGAACTGCTGCGGATCGCCGCGGTGCCCACCGACGGGCGGATCTTCGCCGTCGAGCGGGCGCTGCGGGCCGGTGCGGGCGTCGCCGAGGTGGCCGCCGCCACCGGCATCGACCCGTGGTTCGTCGACCAGTTCGCGCTGATCCTCGAGGTCGGCCAGGAGCTGGCCGACGCGCCGAGCCTGACCACCGAGCTGCTGCACCGGGCCAAGCGGCACGGCCTGTCGGACCGGCAGATCGCGCTGCTGCGTCCGGAACTGTCCGGCGAGGACGGCGTCCGGCTGCTGCGGCACCGGGCCGGCATCCGGCCGGTCTACAAGACGGTGGACACCTGCGCCGCCGAGTTCGCCGCCCGGACGCCGTACCACTATTCGAGCTACGACTCCGAGACCGAGGTCAGCCCGCAGCGCGAGCGTCCCAAGGTGCTGATCCTGGGCAGCGGGCCGAACCGGATCGGGCAGGGCATCGAGTTCGACTACTCCTGCGTGCACGCGGTGATGGCGCTGCGGGACGCCGGCTTCGAGACGGTGATGGTCAACTGCAACCCCGAGACGGTCTCCACCGACTACGACACCGCCGACCGGCTGTACTTCGAACCGCTGACCTTCGAAGACGTCCTGGAGGTGGTGCACGCCGAGCAGCAGTCGGGCACCGTGGCCGGGGTGATCTGCACGCTGGGCGGGCAGACCCCGCTGGGCCTGGCCAAGCGGCTCAAGGACGCCGGAGTGCCGGTGCTGGGCACCCAGCCGGAGGCGATCCACCTGGCCGAGGACCGGGGTGAGTTCGGCCAGGTGCTGCAGCGGATCGGGCTGCCGGCACCCCGCTACGGCATGGCCACCTCGTTCGAGCAGGCCAAGCAGGTCGCCGACTCGATCGGCTATCCGGTGCTGGTCCGGCCGTCCTACGTGCTGGGCGGCCGCGGCATGGAGATCGTCTACGACGAGGCGGGACTGGCCACCTACATCGCCAAGGCCACCGACATCAATCCCGACCATCCGGTGCTGGTGGACCGGTTCCTCGACGACGCGGTCGAGATCGACGTCGACGCCCTCTACGACGGAACCGAGCTCTATCTGGGCGGCGTGATGGAGCACATCGAGGAGGCCGGCATCCACTCCGGCGACTCGGCCTGCTCGCTGCCGCCGATCACGCTGGACGGCCGGACCATCGACCGGGTGCGCACCGCCACAGCCCAGATCGCCCGCGAGGTGGGCGTCCGGGGCCTGCTCAACGTGCAGTACGCGCTGTCCGGGGACGTGCTCTACGTGCTGGAGGCCAACCCGCGGGCCAGCCGGACGGTGCCGTTCGTGTCCAAGGCCACCGCGGTGCCGCTGGCCAAGGCAGCAGCCCGGATCGCCGTCGGTGCCGGCATCGCCGAGTTGCGCGCCGAGGGCATGCTGCCCCGGCACGGCGACGGCGGGGAGCTGCCGCCGGACGCGCCGATCGCGGTGAAGGAGGCGGTGCTGCCCTTCCACCGGTTCCGCTCGGCCGGCGGGGACCTGGTCGATTCCATCCTCGGCCCGGAGATGAAGTCCACCGGCGAGGTGATGGGGATCGACACCGTCTTCGGCTCGGCGTTCGCGAAGTCCCAGGCGGCGGCCTACGGCTCGCTGCCGACCAAGGGCACGGTGTTCGTCTCGATCGCGAACCGGGACAAGCGCGCGGTGATCTTTCCGGTACGCCGGTTGCACGACCTGGGCTTCCGGGTGCTGGCGACCACCGGTACCGCGCAGGTGCTGCGCCGCAACGGGGTACCCGCCGAGGTGGTCGGCAAGTACTCCGAGGGGCCGGGCAACATCGTCGAGGAGATCCTGGCCGGTCACGTCAACCTGGTGCTCAACACCCCGTTCGGCTCGCCCGGCAACTCCGGCCCGCGGATCGACGGCTACGAGATCCGTACCGCTGCGGTGCACGTCGGCATCCCGTGCCTGACCACCGTGCAGGCGGTGGCCGCGGCGGTGCAGGGCATCGAGGAGCTGATCCGCGACGATGTTCCGGTGGCCTCGCTGCAGTCGCATCACCGCGCGCTGGCGGCCTGGCGCAACGGTACGGACGGAGCAGGCGGATGAGCGGAGCTGAGGCAGTGAGTGTCGAGACCGAGACCGGAGCCGGGTCGGTGCACGCGGCCGGACCGGTGCAGGAGACCGGCGAGATCTTCGACGTCACCCGGGTGGGCAGCTACCTGCAGTTCACCGTCGTCGCCCCCGGGGTGGCCCGCGCCTTCCAACCCGGCCAGTTCGTCGCGGTGGCGGTCGGCGGCCCGCACACCTCGATGCTGCTGCGCCGCTCGTTCGCGCTGTACGGGGTGAAGCCGGGCGGGGAGTTCGCCGGCACCATCCAGTTCGTGGTCGCCGTGCACGGACCCGGCACCGAGTGGCTGGCCGGTCAGCGGCCCGGCACCCGGCTGGACCTGGTTGGCCCGCTCGGGGTGCCCTTCCCGATCCCGCGGGAGGCCGTGCCGGCCGTGCTGGTCGGCGGCGGCTACGGCACCGCACCGCTGCTGCCGCTGGCCGAGCGGCTGCTTGCGCTGGGCAGCGAGGTCGAGATGATCGTCGGCGCCGCCCGGGCGGACCGGCTGTTCGGCGAGTTGCAGGCCAAGCGGCTGATCGGCAAGGTCACCGTGACCACCGACGACGGCTCGGCCGGCCAGCTGGGCCGGGTGACCGACCCGCTGCCGTCGGCGATCGAGCGGCTGGGTGCCGAGATCGTCTACGCCTGCGGGCCGATGGCCATGCTGGCCGCGGTCGGCGAGGTGGCCCGGGCGCACGCTGTCCCGGCACAGGTCGCGGTCGAGGAGGCGATGGCCTGCGGCATCGGGGTGTGCATGACCTGCGTGCTGCCGGTCCGGGGCAGCGACGGCGTGTCGCGCTTCGTCCGGTCGTGCGTGGAGGGGCCGGTCTTCGAGGCCGGCCGGGTGCGCTGGGCCGACGTCGGCACGCTACCGGCCGACCTGCACGGTGCCGATGGAATGGGGCGTTAGATGGCAGACCTGTCGACCTCGCTGGGCCGGCTGCGGCTGCCGAACCCGGTGCTGACCGCGTCCGGGTGTGCGGCGGCCGGCAAGGAGCTGAGCCAGTTCTTCGACCTCGCCGAGATCGGTGGCGTGGTCACCAAGTCGATCATGCTGCGGGCCCGGTCCGGCCGGGCGACGCCGCGGATGGCCGAGACCCCGAGCGGCATGCTGAACTCGATCGGGCTGCAGGGGCCGGGCATCGACTCGTTCCTGGCGCACGACCTGCCCTGGTTGAAGCAGACCGGCGCGCGCGCGGTGGTCTCGATCGCCGGCGGCCACACCGACGAGTACGTGACGCTGGCCAAGCGGCTGTTCAACCACCCGGTGGACCTGATCGAGGTCAACATCTCCTGCCCGAACGTGGAGAACCGCGGCCAGGTGTTCGCCTGCGACCCGATCGCGGCCGGCCGGGTGATCTCGGCGGTGCGGCGGGCGGCGCACCCGAACGTGCCGGTGTTCGCCAAGCTCTCGCCGGACGTGACCGACATCGGGGTGATCGCCCGCGCGGTGACCGACGCCGGCGCGGACGGCATCTCGCTGATCAACACCATGCTCGGCCTGGAGATCGACCTGGACACCCTGCGTCCGGCGCTGGCCGGGGTGACCGGCGGGCTGTCCGGGCCGGCGGTGCGTCCGGTGGCGTTGCGCTGCGTCTGGCAGGTGCACAAGTCGGTGCCGCACCTGCCGCTGCTCGGCATGGGCGGCATCATGACCGGACAGGACGCGCTGCGCTTCCTGCTGGCCGGCGCCTCAGCGGTGTCGGTCGGCACCGCGGTCTTCCACGACCCGAGCGCACCGGTGCGGATCCTGCGCGAGTTGGACGCCGAGTTGGACGCCCGCGGCTTCGGATCGGTGGCCGACGCGATCGGCTTCGCACACAAGAGCGCCGAGCAGCAGGCCGAGCTGCTGGGCCGGCCGGTCGAGACGGTGCCGGCGTGACCTCCTCGCAGCAGGCCACCTTCGGGCAGCGACTGTGCGCCGCGCTGGAGCGGCGTGGCGCGCTGTGCCTGGGCATCGACCCGCACTCCCAGCTGCTGCACGAGTGGGGGCTGGGTGACGACCTGGCCTCGCTGGAGCGGTTCGCGATGGCCTGCGTGGAGGCGTTCGCCGACCTGGCGCCGGTGGTCAAGCCGCAGTCGGCGTTCTTCGAACGGTTCGGCTCGCGCGGCGTCGCGGTGTTGGAACGCACCGTGGCCGCGGCCCGGGCGGCCGGTGCGCTGGTGCTGGCCGACGTCAAGCGCGGCGACATCGGCTCCACCATGGCCGCCTACGCCGAGGCCTACCTGGACCCGTCCTCGGACCTGGCGGTGGACGCGCTCACGCTCAGCCCCTACCTCGGGGTCGGCTCGCTGGAGCCGGCCTTCGCGCTGGCCGAGCGGCACGGTGCGGGGGTGTTCGTGCTGGCGTTGACCTCCAACAAGGAGGGCCCGCAGGTGCAGCACGCCCGGCTGGCCGACGGCCGCACCGTGGCGCAGTCGGTGATCGACGAGCTGGCCGCCCGCAACGCCGGTGCCGAGCCGCTCGGCTCGTTCGGCGTCGTGGTGGGAGCGACCATCGGTGAGTCGGTGGCACGGCTGGACGGGCTGAACGGGCCGTTCCTGGTGCCCGGTATCGGAGCGCAGGGTGGCACCGCGGCCGACGTCCGGCGGATCTTCGGCGACCAGCTCAAGGCGGTGCTGCCGAGCGTGTCCCGGGAGGTGCTGCGGGCCGGGCCGTCGGTGCCGGCGCTGCGGGCCGCCGCCGAGCGCTCGATCGAGGATTTCCTCTTCCTGCGCGGCTGAGCAGCGCCGTGCGGTGGGCGCCGGTTCGATCAGCGGGACGGCGACGCGGGGCGTAGCGTGGCCGGCATGCCTGAGGTCCCTCGGCTGAGCGCCGAGCAGCGTGCCGGTGCGCTCGCCGTCGCGCTCGCGGGTCGCACCGCCCGGGCGCGTGCCAGGGCCGAGCTGAAGGCCGGCCGGGTCAGCCTGGCCGAGCTGCTGGACCAGGCCGGCGCCGACGAGCAACTCGCCTCGATGCGGGTGACCGCGCTGCTGGATGCGCTGCCGGGGTACGGCAAGGTGCGCGCCACGGCCCTGCAGCGCGAGCTACGGATCGCCGAGTCGCGGCGAATCCGCGGTTTGGGGCCGCATCAGCGCGCCGCGTTACTGCAACGAATCTCCCAGGCGGCACAATCGCGGTCATGACCGGACCTGCCGAGGACTTCGTGGACTCACCCGCGCGCCTGACCGTCCTGTCCGGACCGTCCGGGGTCGGCAAGGGAACCGTGGTCGCCGCGGTGCGGCGGCTGTTCCCGCACGTCTGGGTGTCGGTCTCCTGCACCACCCGGCGGCCGCGGCTGGGCGAGGTGGACGGGGTGCAGTACCACTTCGTCAGCGACGCGCAGTTCGACGAGCTGGTCGCCACCGACCGGCTGCTGGAGTACGCCACCTTCGCCGGCAACCGGTACGGCACGCCGCGCCGGCCGGTCGAGCAACACCTGGCCGCCGGCCGCCCGACCCTGCTGGAGATCGAGCTGCAGGGCGCCCGGCAGGTGCGCGAGCGGATGCCGGACGCACAGTTCGTGTTCCTCGCCCCGCCGTCGGAGGACGAACTGCGGGACCGGTTGACTGGCCGGGGTACCGAGACCGAAGCCATGATCGAGGCCCGGCTGGAGCGGGCCCGCCACGAACTCGAGGCACACGACGAGTTCGACGTGGTGGTGATCAACGACGACGTGGAGCGGGCCGCCGCCGAGGTGGTCTCGCTGCTGTCCGCCCCGGTGGCCTGACTCCTCCCGGCGTAGCGGCTCAGTCGACCAGCTTGGTGGCCGCCACCAGCGAGGCGAGTCCCTTCTTGGCGTCGCTGAACAGCATGCTGGTCTTCGGGTCGCCGTAGAGCTCGTTGTCGATGCCGGCGTAACCGGAGGCCATCGAGCGCTTGATCACGATGATGCTGCGGGCATGGTCGACATCCAGGATCGGCATGCCCGACACCGCGTTGCCGGGCCGGCGGGCGGCCGGGTTGGTGACGTCGTTGGCCCCGATGATCAATGCCACGTCGGTCCGGTCGAACTCCGGGTTCACGTCCTCCATCTCGCGCAGCTGGTCATACGGCACGTTCGCCTCGGCCAGCAGCACGTTCATGTGGCCCGGCATCCGGCCGGCCACCGGGTGGATCGCGTAGGACACCTCGATGCCGCGACTCTCGAGTAGCTCGCCGAGCTCGCGCACCTCGTGCTGGGCCTGCGCGGCGGCCAAGCCGTAGCCCGGCACCACGATCACCTTGCTGGCATAGGCCAGTTGCAGGGCCGCGTCGTCGATGGCGATCGACTTGACGGTGCCGCCGCTGCCCGGCCCGACATCCACGCCGGTGGCCCCGGTGCCGAAGCCGCCGGCCATGATGGACAGCACCGAGCGGTTCATGGCGTCGGCCATCAGCTTGGTCAGGATGCCGCCGGACGCGCCCACCAGGGCACCGGCGATGGTCAGGGTGGCGTTCTCCAGCACGAAGCCGGCCATCGCCACCGCGGTGCCGGTGAAGGCGTTGAGCAGCGAGATCACCACCGGCATGTCCGCGCCGCCGATCGGCAGCACCATGCCGATGCCCAGCCCCAACGCGGCGATCAGCACCAGGCCGAGCAGCCAGGGGCTGTGCGCCCCGGCGATCACCGCGATGCCGCCGGCCACCGCGACCAGCGCCAGCACCGCCGACACCAGCCGGGAGCCGGGGAAGTTGACCGGCTGGCTCCAGTAGCCCTGCAGCTTGGCCGCGGCGATCAGCGAGCCCGAGAAGGTGACGCCGCCGATCAGCACGTCCAGCACCCCGGCGGTGGCGATGCCGGCCGAGACATGGCTGTCGTGCTGGTAGTCGGCCAGCGCGATCAGCGCCGCCGCGCCACCGCCGACGGCGTTGAACAGGCTGACCAGCTGCGGCATCTGGGTCATCGCGACCGCACGGGCGGAGTACAGCCCGGCGCCGGAGCCGATCAGGGCACCACAGATCAGCACCAGCCAGCGGGTGGCATTCATGTTGCCGCTGTCGGTGACCGAGACCAGCACCGCGATGATCGCGACTCCCATGCCGAACGCCGACAGCTGGTTGCCGCGCCGGGCGGTGGCGGGGGAGTTCATCAGGTGCAGGCCGAGTACGAAGCACACCGCCCCGAACAGCGAAGCCAGCCGGACGCCGTCGTCGAGGCTCATGCCGACTCACCCTCGACGGCCTTGGGAGCACTGGCGGGGACCGGGCGTTTGCGGAACATCTGCAGCATCCGGTCGGTGACCGCATAGCCGCCCACCACGTTGGCCGCGCCGAACGCCGCCGCGACGAAGGTCAGCACGTAACCGAACGGGCCGTCCACGAACGAGGACAGCACCACCACGCCGACCAGGACCACGCCGTGGATGGAGTTGGCGCCCGACATCAGCGGGGTGTGCAGCGTTGCTGGCACCTTGCTGATCACCTCGAAGCCGACCAGCAGGGCCAGCACGAAGATCGACAGGTTGCCGACGAATCCCTGGGTCATGATGCGTGCCCTTCCTCGGACGGTCCGGCCGTTGCCACCGGTTCAGCCGGCGGTGCCGTGCCGGCCGGGGACACCGGCTCAGCGGGAGACGACAACGACGCCGTCACCACCGCGGCCACCCCGGGCGAGACCACCTCGCCGCGGTGGCTGATCACCACGCCGCGCTGGATCTCGTCCTCGAGGTCGATCACCAGTTCGCCGTCACGGACCAGGTGTGCCACCAGTGCCGACATGTTGCGCGACAGCGCCTGCGAGGCGCTGGTGGCCATCCGGGACGGCAGGTTGGTCGCACCCACCACCCGGACGCCGTTGTCGGTCAGCACCGTCTCGCCGGGTACCGAGCCCTCGACATTGCCGCCGAGCCGGCTGGCGGCAAGGTCCACGAGCACCGAACCCGGCCGCATCCGGGCCACCGTCTCGGCGGTCACCAGCACCGGCGGGGTGCGGCCGGGCACCTGGGCGGTGGTGATCACGATGTCGTGCCGGGCGATGTGATCGGCGAGCTCGGCCTGCTGGGCCTGCCGCTCCTCGGCGGTCAGCTCGCGGGCGTAACCGCCCTCGCCGGCCGCCGTGATGCCGGCCTGCAGTTCGACGAACTTCGCGCCGAGGGACTTGACCTCCTCGCGGGCCGCCGGCCGCACGTCGTAGCCGGAGACCACCGCGCCCAGCCGGCGGGCGGTGCCGATCGCCTGCAGGCCGGCCACCCCGGCACCCAGCACCAGCACGGCGGCGGGCTTGGACGTGCCGGCCGCCGTCATCAGCATCGGGAAGAACCGGTCGTAGTGCTCGGCGGCCACCAGCACCGCCTTGTACCCGGCGACGCTTGCCTGCGAACTCAGCGCGTCCATCGACTGGGCCCGGGTCAGGGTGCGCGGCAGGCCGTCCAGGCTGATCGCGGTGACGCCGCGCTCGGTCAGCGTCCGGACCAGCTCGGGGTTGGTCAGCGGCGCCAGCAGGCCGAGATAGCTCTGCCCGGACCGCAGCGCCGCGAGCACGTCGTCGGCGGGCGGTCCGACCGACAGCACCAGGTCTGCCTCGGCCAGCAGTTCGGCCCGGGTCAGCAGCCGGGCGCCGGTCGCGGCGTAGGCCTCGTCAGCGAACCAGGCTGCCGCGCCGGCGCCGTGCTCGACCAGCACCTGGGCCCCGAGCGCGGCCAGCCGCTTCGCCCCGTCCGGGTCGAGGGCGACCCGGCGTTCGGACCCGGCCGTCTCCTTCACCACCGCGATCCGCAGGGTGCTCATCCAGCGTGTGCCCTTTCGCTCGGGGTACCGATCGGGCAGCAGGCCCGCGCGGACGATCAAACCGGGACGACCCGGTGGCATCGAGGAAACCCTAACCGGTCGCGGCGACGATACCCGTGACCTTGCCCACAGGCAGCGGGCCGTGCCCGTGCGCAGCGGACGGGGCAGCGGCGCCGGCTTGGTAGGATGGATCGATTGTGCGCGGCGCTCCAGGCGCCGCCTGTGCAAGCCAGACCCTGCACAAGCCACCCCCGGCGAGACTTCGTCGGGTCAGGCGGCGCGGGGGTTCCCGAGAAGAATTCGAGGCTAGCGTGACCGCACCTGTGCCGGCACCCGAAGGCATCACCAACCCGCCCATCGACGAGCTGCTCGACCGGACCGGTTCGAAGTACGCCCTGGTCATCGTGGCCGCCAAGCGGGCCCGTCAGATCAACGCGTACTACAGCCAGCTCGGCGAGGGCCTGCTGGAGTACGTCGGCCCGATGGTCGAGACCGCTCCGCAGGAGAAGGCGCTGTCCATCGCGCTGCGCGAGATCAACACCGACCTGATCGAGTTCAAGCCGTCCGAGGCCTGAGGCCCGGAGAAGTCCCATGGCGCGCTCGGTGGCTGACCCGACCCCGCAACCGGGCGGCGCGCCGGTGGCCGCACCGCGCCGGGTGGTGCTCGGGGTCTCCGGCGGTATCGCCGCGTACAAGGCGGCCGAGCTGCTGCGCCGGCTGACCGAGACCGGCCACGACGTGACCGTGGTGCCCACCGAGGCGGCGCTGCGGTTCGTCGGCGAGCCGACCTGGGCGGCCCTGTCACACAACCCGGTGGCCACCGACGTCTGGACCGATGCCGACCAGGTGCCGCACGTCCGGCTGGGCCGGCAGGCCGAGCTGGTGCTGGTGGCGCCGGCGACCGCGGACCTGCTGGCCAGGGCCGCGCACGGCCTGGCCGACGACCTGCTCACCAACACCCTGCTGACCGCCCGCTGCCCGGTGCTGTTCGCCCCGGCGATGCACACCGAGATGTGGCAGCACCCGGCGACCGTCGCCAATGTCGCGACGCTGCGCAGCCGCGGCGCGGTGGTGCTGGAACCGGCGCACGGCCGGCTGACCGGCACCGACACCGGCCAGGGCCGGCTGCCCGAACCCGCCGAGATCGCCCGGCTGGCCGAGCTGCTGCTGCGCCGGCCGGACGCGCTGCCGGCCGACCTGGTCGGCCGCCGGGTGCTGATCACCGCCGGCGGCACCCGGGAGGCGCTGGACCCGGTGCGCTTCCTCGGCAACCGGTCCTCGGGCCGGCAGGGCTTCGAGCTGGCCACCGTCGCCGCCGCCCGCGGCGCCCGGGTCACCCTGGTGGCCGCCAACGTCGAGCTGCCGGCGCCGGCCGGCAGCGAGCTGATCCGGGTGACCAGCGCCGAGGAGTTGCGCGCCGCCACCCACGCCGCCGCCAAGGACGCCGACGTGGTGGTGATGGCGGCCGCGGTGGCCGACTTCCGGCCCGCCGCACCCTCCGACGTCAAGATCAAGAAGACCGGGGCGCCGGGCCCGGTCGAGCTGACCGGCAACCCGGACGTGCTGGCCGAACTGGTCCAGGCCAGGTCCGCCGGCCGGCTCAGCACCCCGGTGATCGTCGGCTTCGCCGCCGAGACCGGCGACCAGCACGCCGACGTGCTGGCGCACGGCCGGGCGAAACTGGCCCGCAAGGGCTGTGACCTGCTGGTGGTCAACGCGGTGTCCGAGGGCCGGGCGTTCGGCCGGGAGGACAACGCCGCGGTGATCCTGACCGCCGCCGGAACCGAGATCGACATCCCGCTCGGCCCCAAGGCCGTGCTGGCTGCAGCCGTTTGCGATGCAGTCACCGCACTGTTGCCTGGGTAGACTTCGTCCCGCCATCAACACGACTAGGAGCATTTTTGTGAGCCGTCGCCGCCTTTTCACCTCGGAGTCCGTCACCGAGGGGCACCCGGACAAGATCGCCGACCAGATCTCCGACGGAATCCTGGACGCGCTGCTCAGCCAGGACCCGTCCAGCCGGGTGGCGGTCGAAACGATGATCACCACCGGCCAGGTGCACATCGCCGGTGAGGTCACCACCCAGGCCTACGCCGACATCCCCTCGATCGTCCGCAAGACCATCCTCGGCATCGGCTACGACTCCTCCCGCAAGGGTTTCGACGGCGAGTCCTGCGGCGTCAGCGTGTCGATCGGCGCGCAGTCGGCCGACATCGCCCAGGGCGTCGACACCGCCTACGAGGCACGGGTGGAAGGATCCGAGGACGCGATCGCCGCACAGGGCGCCGGTGACCAGGGCCTGATGTTCGGCTACGCCTGCGACGACACCCCCGAGCTGATGCCGCTGCCGATCTGGCTGGCGCACCGGCTGTCGGAGCGGCTGACCGAGGTGCGCAAGAACGGCACGGTGCCCTACCTGCGCCCGGACGGCAAGACCCAGGTCACCATCGAGTACATCGACGACAAGGCCGCCCGGCTCGACACCGTGGTGGTCTCCAGCCAGCACGCCGACGACATCGACCTCGACACCCTGCTCAAGCCCGACATCGAGGAGCACGTCATCAAGCCGGTGCTGGAGGGCCTGTCGATCGACACCTCCGACTACCGGGTGCTGGTCAACCCGACCGGCCGGTTCGTCACCGGCGGCCCGATGGGTGACGCCGGCCTGACCGGCCGCAAGATCATCGTCGACACCTACGGCGGCATGGCCCGGCACGGTGGCGGCGCGTTCTCCGGCAAGGACCCGTCGAAGGTGGACCGGTCGGCCGCGTACGCGATGCGCTGGGTGGCCAAGAACGTGGTGGCCGCAGGCCTGGCCAAGCGCTGCGAGGTGCAGGTCGCCTACGCGATCGGCAAGGCCGAGCCGGTGGGCCTGTTCGTCGAGACCTTCGGCACCGAGACCGTCGCGGTGGACAAGATCGTCGACGCGATCGCCGAGACCTTCGACCTGCGGCCGGCCGCGATCATCCGCGACCTGGACCTCAAGCGGCCGATCTTCCAGAAGACCGCCGCCTACGGCCACTTCGGCCGCGAGGACGCCGACTTCACCTGGGAGCGGACCGACCGGGCCGAGCAGCTGGCCAAGATCGCCAAGGGCTGACCCCGCTTTCCGCGACGCCGGCCGGGCCTTCGGGCTCGGCCGGCGTCGTGCTGTGTTACGGCAGGTCCGGCGCGCGGCCGACGATCATGCTGCTGAGCAGTTCGGGTGCGAAGTCGGCGGCGGTTTGGGAGTCGAGCTGGGCGCCCAGCCCGTCCAGCACCTTGGTGAAGAACGACCGGGCGGCGGCCGCGAAGACGACGTCGGCGATCTCGGGGTCGGTCAGGCCGGTGGCCCGCAGCCGGTCGACGTCGGCCTGGGTCACCGAACTCGCGTCGGTGGCCACCTGGTTGGCGAACTCGTACACCGCGCGGTCCTGCTCGGCCAGCGTCGACCCGGACGGATCGCCGGCGAGCAGGTCGAGGGTCTGCTGGTCGCCGCAGACGTCGCGCAGGAACTTCGAGTGGGCGGCGGTGCAGTAGGTGGAGCGCAGCGCGCGGGCCGCTGCGATGGTGGCGATCTCGAACCGGCGGCGGTCCATGCCGTTCCGGACTGCCGCGTTCAGGGTGTTCCAGGCTGCCGCGATGTCCGGACGGGTGGCGAAGGCGCCCGCGTAGTTGGGCAGGAACCCCCACGCCGAGCGCTGTTGCCGGTAGTAGTCGGCCACCGCTCCGGTCGCGGCCTGTTCGGGAACGGTATCGATGAACATGCCGCCATTATCTGCCGCCCGATCTCCGTCCGGTGCGGTTCTGTGCTCGGCTGGCACACCGGACCGTCGGGGCCTGCTGGTAGGCATATGCCGTGACCGCCGCCGACGAGCCGAGCCTGCCCGGGCTCGCCACTGCCCGCACGGCGGTCCGCCGGGCGCGCGGGCCGCGGGAGCGGCAACCGGCCGGCACGTTGCCGGTGGCCCGGGTTGCGGTGGACTCGCCGCTGCCGCACCTGGACCGGCCGTTCGACTACCTGGTGCCGGCCGAGCTGGACGAGGCGGTGCGGCCGGGCTCCCGGGTGCGGGTCCGGTTCGCCGGGCGGCTGATCGACGCCTGGGTGCTGCAGCGGCTGCAGGCCAGCGAGCATGACGGACGGCTGTCCTACCTCGAGCGGGGGCTGGGCGACGATCCGGTGCTGACGGCTGAGACGGCAGCGCTGTTCCGGGCGGTGGCCGACCGGTGGGCCGGCACCTTCGCCGACGTGCTGCGGCTCGGGGTGCCGGCCCGGCACGCCCGGGCGGAGTCCGCGGTGCCGGCCGAGGCTGTTCCGGCGCCGTCGGCGCCGGACCCGGCGGGGTGGGCCCGGTACCGGGCCGGCGCCGGCTACCTGGCCGCGGTGCAGGACGGCCGCGGCGCACGGGCGGTGTGGAACGCGGTGCCGGGGGAGGACTGGCCGGCCCGGATCGCCGAGGCGGCGCAGGCCAGCCTGGCCGGTGGCCGCGGGGTGCTGGTGGTGGTGCCGGACGTCCGGGACGCCGCCCGGGTGGACCGGGCGATGCAGGCCGTGCTGGGCAAGGGCGGGCACGTGGTGCTCAGCGCCGACCTGGGGCCGGAGGCCCGCTACCGGCGCTGGCTGGCGGTGCGGCGGGGCACGGTGCGGGCGGTGGTCGGCACCCGGTCGGCGGTGTTCGCGCCGGTGGCCGACCTGGGCCTGGTGGTGCTGTGGGACGACGGCGACGACCTGCACGCCGAGCCGCGGGCACCGTACCCGCACGCCCGGGACGTCGCGGTGCTGCGGGCATCGATGACCGGCGCGGCGTTGCTGGTCGGTGGCTTCGGCCGGACCGCCGAGGCGGCGTTGCTGGTCGAGTCGGGCTGGGCCCAGCCGATCGTGGCCGACCGTGCGGTGCTGCGGGCGGCCACCCCGCGGATCGTGGCCCTCGGCGACGACGTGGAACTGGAACGCGACCCGGTGGCCCGCTCGGCCCGGTTACCCGCGCTGGCCTTCCGGACCGCCCGGGCGGCCTTGGCGGCCGGGCATCCGGTGCTGGTGCAGACCCCACGGCGGGGATACGCACCGTCGCTGGCGTGTGCCCGGGACCGCACCCCGGCGCGGTGCCGGCACTGCTCCGGGCCGCTGGCGGCGACCGAGCGGGACGGCACACCGGCCTGCAGGTGGTGCGGGCGGCCCGCGGTGGACTGGCAGTGCGCGCGGTGCGGCGGCACCCGGCTGCGCGCCATGGTGGTGGGTTCCACCCGCACGGCCGAGGAACTGGGCCGGGCGTTTCCCGGGGTGGTGCTGCGGGTCAGCGCCGGGGACACGGTGCTGACCGACATCCCGGCCGGCCCGGCGCTGGTGGTCGCCACTCCCGGCGCCGAGCCGGTGGCCCCGGACGGCTACGGCGCGGCGCTGCTGCTGGACGGCTGGGCGTTGCTGTCCCGGCCGGACCTGCGGGCCGCCGAAGAGGCGCTGCGGCGCTGGGCCAACGCGGCGGCACTGGTGCGCGGCGACGGCACCGTGATCATGGGAGCGGACGCCGCGCTGCCGGTGGTGCAGGCGCTGCTGCGCTGGGATCCGGGCGGGCATGCCGAGCGCGAACTGGCCGACCGGCGCGAGCTGCACTTCCCGCCGGTCGGCCGGATGGCCGCGCTGGTGGGTGCACCGGCCGACGTGGCCGAGTTGCTGTCGCTGAGCCAGCTGCCGGAAACGGCGGAGGAGCTGGGGTCGGTGCCGGTTCAGCCGACCCGGGGTACCCAGTCGGGGTCAGGTGGCGCCAGGGCTGGTGCACGTGGCGCCGCGCCGACCGAGCAGATCCGCAGCCTGCTGCGGGTGCCCAGGCCCGACGGGGTGCGGCTGGCCGAAGCGCTGCACGCGGCGGCGGCGGTGCGGTCGGCCCGCAAGTCCGGGGGGCCGGTCCGGGTGATGCTGGACCCGCTGGAGCTGTTCTAGCCTTCCGCCGGGCGGCAAACGGTCCCTACGCGATCATGGTGCGCGCTACCGGAGCTAGCCGAGCGGGACGTTGAGGTGCGGGCGTCCCACCTTGGCTCCCGGGCCGTCGAAGTGCCACCACTCGCCGGAGTACACGGTGATCCCGCCGGCGTTCATCGCCGACCGCAGCAGCGCCCGGTTCGACTGCGCCGCCGTGCTCACCCCGGAGGTGGCGTAGGCGTGCGCGCGGTCGCTGAAGTCGTCGAAACCGGTGCCCATGGTGAGCCGGCAGTGGTTGTGCACCCGCTGCCCGGCGTCGCAGGCCCGGCCCGGATCGGCGTAGGCGAGGGTGACGTCCACCGAGCGGCCGGCCTCGTGGCTGCGGGCGTACGGCCCGGGCCGGGCCACCCAGCTCGGGTCCGGCACGATCTGGAACATCCGCACCTGCACCGTGTGCGGCCGGTAGCAGTCCCAGAACACCAGCAGGTAGCCGTCCCGTCGCAGCCGGTCGGCGGCCACCCGCAAGCCCGGCACCATCGATTCGTGCACCAGGCACCGGGCTCCCACCGGGTACAGCCGCTCGCCGGTGAAGTTGTTCGTGGTGGCGTAACGCAGGTCGACGATCGCGTCCGGCACCACCGTCCGGAGGTCGACCAGGCCGACCGAGCGAGCGGTCGGAGCCGGCGGTGGCGGTGGCGGTGGCGCAACGCTGGACGCACTGTGCGACACCGCGGGCCGTGGCGCCGCCGAACTGGTGCGCGACGGTGCCGAGGTCGGCGCGCTGGTCCGAGGGTGTGACGCCGGCGGCTTCGGCCGGGGTCGCGGCGAACTGGCAGCTGCTGACGGAGTCGCCGGGGCCGATGCCGGCTGGGATACCGAGGCCGGCGCCGGCGAGGTTGCCGAGACCACCGCCGCAGCACGCCCGGCGCTGGGGTGCGCGGCGCATCCGGTGCCGCTGACGGCGAGCAGCAGCGCCGGCACCGCCCACCAGATCCGAGTCACCGGCACATCTTCGTTGCCGGACGGCCGGCCGGCAATTCGCCGAGCGGTGAGGCGCCCGATTCGATCACCCCGTTCTGTCAGACCCCTGGCCTAGATTCGCCTTCATGGACTGGAAGATCGAACTCATATTCATCCCGGTGACCGACGTCGATCGCGCCAAGGCGTTCTACGTCGACCAGGTCGGTTTCCACGCCGACCACGACCAGACCGTCAACGAGCAGGTGCGCTTCGTGCAGCTGACCCCTCCCGGCTCGGCCTGCTCCATCGCCTTCGGCACCGGCATCACCCAGATGGCACCGGGGACCCAGCAGGGCGTGCAGGTGGTGGTGCCCGATGCGGCGGCGGCCCGCCAACACCTGGTCGAGCACGGCGTGCAGGCGAGCGAGGTGGACGTCCAGCCGTGGGGCAAGTTCGTGACGTTCGCCGACCCGGATGGCAACGGCTGGATCCTGCAGGAGCTGCCAACGAGGTCCTAGCAGCTGCGGCGCTCAGGCCGGCGGATCCGGCGCCGGGTCAGCGGCACCGCCGGCATCCGGCGACGAGTCGGCGGCCTCCTCGGCTAGCCGCCGGGCCGCGGCACGCCGCCGCTTGCCGGCGTGCATGGCGGCCACCCGGGCGATCGGGATCTGCCGGCCCTCGTCGACCAGTACCGGGTTCAGCGGCTGCGGCGCGGGCAGCCGGTCCGCCCACGGATCGGCAGCGCCCATGCGGTCCAGTGCGGTGTGCACCGTGAAGTCGCTCGGCTGAACCCCGTCCAGGTCGTCCCAGTCGAGCGGGAACGACACCGGCACCCCCGGCCTCAGACGCGGGCTGTACACCGCCGCCACCGTCGCACCACCGGCCCGCGTCGAATCGAGGAACACCTTGCCTTCCCGCTCCTCCCGCACGAACGCCGTGGTCGCCAGCCCCGGGTCCAGCCGCTCGGCCCGTACCGCCAGCGCCCGGGTCGCGGCGGCCACCTCCTCCGTCGTCCCGTCCGCCAGCGGGACGATCACGTGCACGCCCTTCGCGCCGCTGGTCTTCAGCGCCGCCGTCATCGACAGGTCGGCCAGTGCCTGCCGCACCAGCAGCGCGGCCTGCAACGCCACCGAGAACGCACCGCCCTCGGGCGGGTCGATGTCGAGCACCAGATAGGTCGGCCGGTCCGGCTCGCCGACCCGGTACAGCGTCGGGTGGTACTCCACCGCCCGCTGGTTGGCGAACCACATCAGAGTGGGGCGGTCGTTGCACAGCGCGTAGTGAATCTCGCGCTTGGAGGCTTCCGCCCACACCGGCACCGTCCGCACCCAGTCCGGGGTGTACTTGGGCACGTTCTTCTGCATGAACGCCTCTTGCCCGGGCCTGATGCGCACCACCGACAGTGGCCGGTCCACCAGTCCCGGCAACATCCGGTCAGCCACCGCGTCCAGGTAGTCCACGAACTCGCGCTTGCTCGCGCCCGCGCCGTCGAACAGCGGCTGGTCGAGATTGGTCAGCTGCACGCCGTCGCGGACGTCGTCGGTGCTCACCCGGACATCCTGCCCTGTTCGAGGTAGGTCGCGGCCAAGGCCGGCGGCGCGCAGGCCAGCCAGCCGTCCTCGACCAGCTCGCGCAGCGTGCCGTCGGCTATCGCGTCCAGCTGGAGCAGCACCGCCGGGAAGGAGTCGAAGTGCGCAATGGTGAACACACCCGGCCGGCCGGCGGCGAGCACCGCCTCCTTCTCGTGCAGGTCGGCCACCGTCACCGCCAGGATCTGCCCGGTCGGCGGCGGCACCTCGCCGAACCGCTTGAGGTCGGCCTTGCTGAACGGGCGCTCCCAGGCGAAGGCCTTGCCGCCGACGGACCAGCTCCGGTTGCCGTACCGGCTGCCCTCGGTCACCTCGGGCAGCTGCGCGACCAACCGGGCGACGTCGTCGAAGGTCTGCATGGGCACACGGTAGGCCCAGCCCGGCCAGCTACGGCTCACCAGCCAACAACAGCCAGCCACGGCCAACAACGGCCAGCCCCACGGCGAGCTACCGCTGACCGGTGCAGGAGGCGCTCGCCGCCCTGGTCGACACGCCCTCCGGCCGGGGCCCGTACGCGCTCAGGAACCGGTCACGGAAGGCGTCCATCGGCCACACCGGCGCGTCCGGCCGTGGCCGCAGGCCGGCCTGCCAACCCCAGCCGGAGATCCGGTCCAGCACCGCGGGATCCCGGGCGATGATCGAGATCGGCACGTCCCGGCCGGCGTTCGACCCGGACACGATGGTGGCCGGCTGGTGGTCGCCCAGCACGATCAGCACGGTGTTGTCGGTTCCGTAGGCCTGCACGAACGACACCAGCGCGGACAGCGAGTACTCGATGGACGCGCCGTACGCGGTGCGCACCCGCGACGGGTCGGGCCACACCTGCGCGGTCGAGGGACCCTGCGCGGGCATCGGGTCGAACACCGAGCCGTCGCCGATCGCCTGCCAGTCGACCATCCGGGGCAGCGGCGTCCACGGGGTGTGGCTGGACACCAGGTCGATCTCGGCCATCACCGGCCGCCGGTCGGCCGGCGCCAGCTCGCGGCGCTGCAACGCCGCCAGGGTGTACTGGTCGGGCATGGTGGCGTAGCCGAACTTCGGGCCGGCATAGCCGGTGTTCGTGCTGTCGTAGCGCTGGTCGTAGTGGTAGAACGACGTGCCCTCCGGCCAGTCCCGCTCGTTGGCCGGTACGTCGGACACGGTCCGCCAGCCGGCCCGGCCGAACGCCACGCTCAGCGTCGAGCGGTCACTGGCCACCAGCCGGTCGTAGCGCAGCTGGTTGTCCACCCACAGCCCGGACTGCAGCGTCGAGTGCGCCAGCCAGCTGATCCCGCCGAACGTCGGCGAGGTGAGGAAGGCGCTGCGGGTGCAGAAGCCGGCGGCGCGCAACCGGTCGGTGCCGGAGTCCAGCACCGCGTCGACGCCGGGGGAGAAGGCCGAGTCCTGCACCGCCACCCGCCCGTAGCTCTCCACGAAGGCGATCAGCACGTCCTTGCCGCGCAGGCCGGTCAGCAACTGCCCGGCCGGGGTGTCGCGCAGCGGGTCGAGCGTGGCCGCCCGGGCGAAGGCCCGCTCGTCGCGCAGGTCGGCACCGGCCTGGCCGGTCCGGTCCCACGCCAGCCGGGCGGCGTCGGTGGCGGCGAGCGGGGTGCCAGAGACGAGCTGCACCCCGAGCACCGCGCAGTTGAGCCATACCAGTCCGAGCACCGTGCCGACCCGGACCGTGCCGATCCGGTGCCGGTCGGCCGCCCAGGCCAGCCGCAGCATGGCCAGCGGCACGGCGACCAGCACCGCGACCGCCGCCGCGCCGAGCGCCAGCAGGATCAGCACCGCGCGGCGGTGCCCGACCGAGTCGGCGAGCAGGCCCACCGCGGAGTCGAAGTAGCCCCAGTCGGTCACCGGGTTGAACGGCCGGTCCAGCGCCGTGCCGAAGCCCAGGTCGAGGACCTTGAGCACCACCAGCACAGCCAGCAGCAGCCCGGCCAGCACCGCGGTCAGCTGCCGGGACCGGCCGCGCACCACCAGCGCCAGGCCGAGCAGTGCCAACCCCTCGACCGGTAGCCGGACGAAGGCCAGCGGCGTCAGCCGATCCGGCTGGTCGGGAAGGACCAGGGCCAGCCACACCAGCAGCCCGGCCAGGCCGGTGAGCAACGGCGGCCAGGCCGTCCGGTAGCGCAGTCGCAGCAACGGCGACCATCGCCGGACGCGGGTCCGCGACCGCTCGGCACCCACCCGGATCACGCCGCCCGGGCCGGCAGCTCGAGCGGCGCGGCCGGTACCTGTCCGGGTTCGGTGTGGAGCCGCCATTTCTGCCACGCCTCGTGGCCGAACGACTCGGCGAGCAGGGCCAGCGCGAGTGCGACGGCCAGCTGGCTCACCGGCCGCGGCAGCAGGCCGGACGCCACCACCGTCAGCACCACGCCCTGGACCGCGGCCACCAGCTTGCGCCAGTAGCTGGGCGGTACCGGCATGCGCAGCCAGGCCAGCCGCCAGCCGGCCGCCACGAAGGCGTAGCGGGCCAGCCCGATCAGCAGCACCTCCGGTCCGAGCAGGCCGGCGACGAAGCAGCTCAGCACCGCGATCGCGAAGGCGTCCACCTCCATGTCGAAGCGGGCGCCGAACTCCGAGGCGGTACCGGTTCGCCGGGCCAGCCAGCCGTCGATGCAGTCCAGCACCAGCGCCGTGCTCGCCAGCGTCACCAGTACCGGCACCGGCACCGGACGGCTGACCGAGTCCGCCGTCAGGGCGGCCACCGCGCCGGTCAGCACCGCCCGGGTCAGCGTCACCCGGTCGGCCGGCCCGAGCCGCGCCAGGCTGCGCCGGGCCATCGCCCGCACCAGTTGCGCGCTGCCGGCCAGCCCGCAGCCGATTCCCACCAGCCAGCCGGCCGGACCCAGGCCGGTGGTCGCGGCCAGCGCCGCGAGCAGCGCCAGCAGGGCGGACAGCCCGATCGCCGGGCCGGTATGAACCGGGTTCACAGCGCCTCCGTACCTGGGGTAGCACTGGGGATACGGCAGCTGCGATCGTTCGGTTCGATTCACCGGCGGCGAAGGGGTGGTGGGGCGGGTGGCTGAGCAGGACGGCACGACGGCACTCGCCTTCTGGTTGCGCGAACCGGGGGCGGGCGAGATCCGTCCGGTGCTGCTGCCGGCGCCCGGCCCGGACGAGGTGCTGGTGCGCACCCGGTACTCGGCGATCAGCCGGGGCACCGAGAGTCTGGTGTTCCGCGGCGAGGTGCCGCCCGGCCAGTACGCCGCGATGCGGGCGCCGTTCCAGGACGGTGACTTTCCCGGTCCGGTGAAGTACGGCTACCTCAACGTCGGCGTGGTGGAACAGGGGCCGGCCGCGCTGGCCGGCCGGACGGTGTTCTGCCTGTACCCGCACCAGAGCGCGTACGTGGTGCCGGCGGCGGCGGTGACCCCGGTGCCCGATGGCGTGCCGCCGGTCCGGGCGGTGCTGGCCGGCACCGTGGAGACCGCGGTCAACGCGCTGTGGGACGCCGCGCCGCTGCTGGGCGACCGGATCACCGTGGTCGGGGCCGGCATGGTCGGTTGCTGCGTCGCCCGGCTGGCGGCCGGGTTCCCCGGCGCCGACGTCGAACTCCTCGATCCCGATCCGGCCCGGGCGCAGGTCGCCGCGGCGCTCGGCGTCCGGTTCGCCCACCCCGACCGGGCCAGTGCCGACCGGGACCTGGTGCTGCACGCCAGCGCGACCGCGGCCGGGCTGCAGCGCTCGCTGGAACTGCTCGCCACCGACGGCAGCGTGGTCGAACTCAGCTGGTACGGCGACCGCCCGGTCGAGTTGTCGCTGGGCGGTGCGTTCCATTCCCGCCGGCTGGCGATCCGGGCCAGCCAGGTCGGGGTGGTGTCCCCGGCGCAACACCGGCGCGGCACCGCCGACCGGCTGGCGTTGGCCCTGCAACTGCTGCGGGATCCGGCCTTCGACGCGCTGTTGACCGGCGAGTCGGAGTTCGCCGAGCTGCCCGAGGTGATGGCCCGGCTGGCGTCCGGGGAACTGCCCGCGCTGTGCCACACCGTCCGCTACCACCCGCCGGGAGGCTGAGGCCCGTGTTCAGCGTGACCGTCCGCGACCACATGATGATCGCCCACAGCTTCCGCGGCGAGGTGTTCGGCCCGGCGCAGCGGCTGCACGGCGCCACCTACGTGGTGGATGCCACCTTCCGCCGTCCGCACCTGGACGCCGACAACCTGGTGCTCGACATCGGCCGGGCCGCCGAGCAACTGCACGCGGTGCTCGGCGAGCTGAGCTACCGCAACCTCGACGAGCTGGACGAGTTCGCCGGCGTCAACACCTCGACCGAGGCGCTGGCCAGGGTCGTCGCCGACCGGCTGGCCGACCGGATCGGTTCCGGCGAGTTCGGCGAGCAGGCCCGCGGGCTGACCGGCCTGGTCGTGACGCTGCACGAGTCACACGTGGCCTGGGCGAGCTACGAGCGGACGCTGTAAGAAGCAGTGCGAACCGTGCACGTGGTGTTGCCGGGCGACATCGACGATCCGGCCGAGCCGAGCGGCGGCAACCACTACGACCGGCGGGTCTGCGCCGGGCTGGCCGCGCTCGGCTGGACGGTGCGCGAGCACCCGGTGCCCGGCACCTGGCCGCACTCGAGCCGGGCGGCCAGGGCGCGGCTGGCGACACTGCTCGACGGCCTCGCCGACGGCTCGACTGTGCTGCTGGACGGCCTGGTCGGCTGCGCCGTTGCGGACCTGCTGCTGCCGCGGGCCGACCGGTTGCGGCTGGTGCTGCTGGTGCACCTGCCGATCGGCGGCCCGGCCGAACGGGCGGCGCTGCGGGCAGCTGCCGCGGTCGTCACCACCAGTTGCTGGACGCGACGCATGCTGCTCGCCCGGCACCGGCTCGATCCGGGCACCGTGCACGTTGCCGAACCCGGGGTGGACGCCGCCGAGCTGGCCCCCGGAACGGCGGCCGGTGCCGAACTGCTCTGCGTGGCAACGGTATCTGCGGTCAAGGGCCACGACGTGCTGGTCGATGCGCTGGCGCTGCTCGGCGACCGGCCGGTGCACTGCAGCTGCGTCGGCAGCCTGACCCGGGACCCCGGCTTCGTCGACCGGCTGCGGGGCCGGATCCGCGGGCAGGGGCTGAGCGACCGGGTGCGCCTGCTCGGAGCGCGGGTCGGCGTGGACCTGGCGGCCGGCTATGCTGCGGCCGACGTGCTGGTACTCGCCGCGCGTAGCGAGGCGTACGGCATGGTGATCTCCGAGGCGCTGGCCCGCGGGCTGCCGGTGATCGCGACCGACGTCGGCGGCATCGCCGAGACGCTCGGCACCGCCCCGGACGGCACCCGTCCGGGGCTGCTGGTGCCGCCCGACCAGCCGGCGGCGCTGGCCGAGGCGTTGGGCAGCTGGCTGGCCGACGCCGGGCTGCGGGACCGGCTGCGGGCCGCCGCCCGGCAGCGGCGCGGCTCGCTGGCCGGCTGGGAACGGACCGTCGACCGGCTCGCCGCGGTACTTGCCCGGGTGGCGGCATGAGCGGCAGCACCGGGCTCGGCACCGCAGCGCACCCGCCCGCTGAACCACGGCGGGAGACTGTCCGTATGCCTGGTCAAGCGGCACCGCCGGCCGGCCAGCCCGGTTCCACCGTGGCCGGTCAACACCCTCGAGGGGGTACCGGGATGGCTCGGACAGGGTGGGCCTGGGCGCGCCTGGCCGGCGGTGCCGCGATCCTGATCGCCCTGCTGCGGACGCTGGGAACCGGCCCGTTCGTGGCCGGTGTGCGCACCCTGGACGCCCGATCGGTGGCCGCCGCGACGGCCATCGGCGCGGTCAGCACGGTGTGCTGCGCCTGGCGGTGGGGCCTAGTGGCGCGCGAACTTGGTGTCGCGGTGCCGCTGCCGGCGGCGGTGGCGGCCTACTACCGGTCCCAGTTCGTCAATACGGTGCTGCCCGGCGGGGTGCTGGGCGACCTGCACCGCGGCGTGGCACACGGCCGCAGCGCCGGGGACGTCGGCCGCGGCCTGCGGGCGGTCGGCTGGGAGCGGTTGGCCGGCCAGCTGGTCCAGGCCGCGCTGGCGGTGCTGGTGCTGCTGGCGTTGCCCTCCCCGGTGCGGTCGGCGATGCCGGTGGTGCTGGCCGGACTCGTCGCCGCCGGGGTACTGCTGGCGCTGGCACTGCGCCGGCCGGCCCGTGACAGGTCGCGCTGGTCCTGGGTGGTCCGCGCCGACCTGCGCGCACTGCTCGCGCGGCGGGCCTGGCCCGGTGTGGTGGCCTCCTCGGCCGTGGTGGTGGCAGGTCACACGGCGACCTTCCTGATCGCGGCCCGGGCCGCCGGTGTCACCGCGCCGGCGGGCCGGCTGCTGCCGCTGGCGTTGCTGGCGCTGCTCGGCATGGCGCTGCCCATGAACGTCGGTGGTTGGGGTCCACGCGAGGGGGTGACCGCCTGGCTGTTCTCAGCGGCCGGTCTCGGGGCGGCGCACGGGCTGGCCACCGCGGTGGCGTACGGGGTGCTGGCGCTCGTCGCCTGCCTGCCCGGTGCGCTGGTGCTGGTCATGAGCTGGGCGACCGGGCAGGGTACGGGTGCGGTCACGGGCCGAGCCGAAGCGCCCGTGGCTGTCGGGGGAGGTGCGGCAGGTGGCTGACCGTCCCTACACCCTGCTCAGCTGCGGGATCTCCCTCGACGGCTACCTCGACAGCGCCACCCGCACCCGGCTGGCGCTGTCCAACGCGGCCGACTTCGACCGGGTGGACGGCGTCCGGGCAGGCTGTGACGCGGTGCTGGTGGGGGCGGCCACCATCCGCAACGACAACCCCCGGCTACAGGTGCGCTCGACGGAGCGCCGGGCCGAGCGCGTCGCCCGCGGCCAGCACCCGTCGCCGATCAAGGTGACGGTGACCGGCCGGGCCGAGCTGGATGCCGGCTGCAACTTCTTCGCCTGCGGAACGGGGGAGAAGCTGGTGTACTGCGCCAGCCCCGCGGTCGACCGGGCCCGCCGCCGGCTGGCCGCGGTGGCGACCGTGATCGACGCCGGCGAGCCGGTGGACCTGCGCCGGCTGAGCGAGGACCTCAGCGCCCGCGGCGTGCACCGGCTGATGGTCGAGGGTGGCGGCACGGTGCTCACCCAGTTTCTCGCCGCCGACCTCGCCGACGAGCTGCAGCTGGTGATCGCGCCGTTCTTCGTGGGAGAGCCGGCCGCGCGCCGGCTGGTCGGCCCGGGGGAGTTCCCGTGGAACCCCGACCGGCGGGCGACGCTGGCCCAGGTGCGCCAGATCGACGACGTGGTGCTGCTGCGCTACGCGCTGTCGCCCCGCTTCGAACCGGACGGGGATTGATCGGCTGAGCCCCTTTTGGACCAGCTTGGGGTTGGTGGATGATCCAGCCACCAACGGCACAGTGAACGGGGCACCATGGCGGACTCGCGGGTTGCAACGCTGGAGGTGCTCAACGACGTCACGGTTCAGCTGGTGGAGTCGATGGAGCCTTGGACCCTCGACATCGACGCGCTGGTGGTGGCGGTCGGCCCCGACGGGTTCGGCGGGCTCGGCCAGGCTATGTCCCGGCACCTTCCTCACGCCTTTCCCGACGACATCGCGTTCAACACCGTCACCCCGGAAAATCCTCTGTGGCTGGACCTGGAAGGCCCGTCCCTAGCCAGCTCAGCCCCTCCTCTGAGTTCTGTCATTCTCGCGACCGCTCACGACGCCCGGGGCCGCAAGACCGTGTCACGGTCGTCCCTGCCGACCATCGGAGCAGCCGCCACCGGACTACTGAACGCTGTTCTTCTCGCTGATGAACACGGTGTCGCTCGACTGGGAGTCACGTTTCTGGGCACCGGATTGCTCGGCTTGGACGCTGGCGATGTCGCCGCCGCTGCTGCGCTGCGCGTTCGCGAACTCGTCACCCTCGTCGGCGTTCGTCGGCTGCGGCGGCTTGTGCTCATCGCTGGAGATCGACCTGCGTACCTGGCTATCGCTGCCGTATGGCGGTCATTCGCTCCGACCACCTTTTCAACTCTCGACGTCCTGACCCGACTGCTGGAAACAAGGTTGCCGCAAACCTCTCTTTCAGACACCGCGGGTGCCGTGTTAGCACGAGCACTCGAGAATCGGTTACCTGCTCGCCTATTTCCGGAATCCGATGGCAGGTTGGTTGGTGAGGCGGTACTCCTTGAAGCAAGCAAGTACCAAGACAGATGGAAACAGTCAGACGTAGTAGCTGCGTGGGCCGGCGAAATTGCTGCGACAGGTGATACCAACCCGACTGACCTGTCGAGGAGGCTGAGTGCCGAACTCGAACTGACGGTCCGGCACGACCCATCGCAGAGCGGGCGCGACGTAGCCGACGCTCTGCCGCTGATGGAGCTGGCTGCCGAGTTCGCGGAACGAACCGTCGGACGGCCCGAGGTTCACCAGCGGCATCTGCTCGCCGCCGCGTTGCTGGCTCGGCCCTTGATCAGTCCGGTCTTGGACGCTCTCGGAGTCGACGAGGCCGGGCTGCGGCGTTGCCTGCGCACGGCCATCGCCAAGGTCGTCCCGGACGAAGCACCAGCGGAATGGGACCATATCCTGTCAGGGACCGACGCCATCGTGACACCGTCCGGCGACGACGGCCCGACGACGGAGGAGTACTCCGACAGCGTCCTAGCCGGCGGCTACCTTACCGATCTGGTGAATCCGGAGGAGAAGATCCCAGCCGACCGGGATCTGCTGGGTATCAACACCTACGTCAGCATGCTCGCCAGTGTCATCGCGAACAAGGACACCCCGCTGCCCCTGTCGATCGGCCTGTTCGGCGAGTGGGGATCGGGCAAGAGCTTCTTCATGGGCCGGCTGCGCCAGCAGATCGACGAACTCAGTAGTCAGGACGGTTACCTCGCTCGGATAGAGCAGATCGGCTTCAACGCCTGGCACTACGCCGACACCAATTTGTGGGCCAGCCTGGGCGACGAGATCTTCCGGCAGCTCGCCGGTCCTCAGTCGGATGACGAGAACTCCGAGGCGGCGAAGCGTCGTAGCCAGTTGGTGCATGACCTGCGGGAGAACCTGAGCCAGCAACAGGAGCTGGAAGCAGCCACCGCGAACGCGCAGTACCAGGTCACCGAGCTTCGAGCAAAGCTGAATGAAACTCGAAAGAGGCAGGGTGAAGCGGTATCGGTACTGCTGACGTCACTGGCCAAATCGAGCACCCTGAAGAAACAGCTGAGTAGGGCTTGGAGTCACCTCGGGGTCGATGACCAGGTGGAGCAGGGTGAGCTGCTGGCCAGGCAGATCCGTGGGCTCAACGACGACGTCGGCGTCCTGCGCAGGGCCACGGATGGCTGGCGCGGAATCGGGGTGGCGGTGCTGATCGCCCTATCCCTGCTACTGCTCGGGACAGCAACACTGGTGCCCCATACCGTTCGGGACTGGTTGATCCGTGGCGGCCTGTCCGGAGTGGCCGCCGCGCTGGCGGTGCTGTCAGCGATGGTGGGTCGGGTGGCCGCCGGTGCGCGGCTGCTGGCCAAAGTGGCTACCGAGGTCCAGGACGAGAAGAACACCACGGTCACGAAAAAGACCCAGGAGCAGGTTGCTGCACTCAAGCGGGCCCAGGCAGACGCGGACATCCTGACCACCCAACTCGCCGAAGTGCGGGCGCGGGCCGGCGAGATCGGCCGCCAGTTGGCCGAGCTCGCTCCGGGTCAGCGCTTCTACGGCTTCGTGGCAGACCGGGCTGCCAGTCAGGATTACCAAGGCAAGCTCGGGCTGATCTCGACTATTCGGCGAGATTTCGAACGGCTGATCAAGCTGATGCAGGACTGGCGGGACCATCCCGAAGACCATGCCAACCAGCAACCGATCGACCGGATCGTGCTCTACATCGACGATCTTGATCGTTGCTCGCCGGACCAGGTTGTCGAGGTGCTGCAGGCGGTTCACCTGCTGCTGGCGCTCGACCTGTTCGTCGTGGTGGTGGGCGTCGATCCACGCTGGTTGCTGCACTCGCTGGAACAGCGCTACCGGGACAACTTCGCCTTCGACGTTGCGGCTCCGGATCGTGTGGACACCGGCCAGCCCAGCGGCTGGGACGCCACTGCGCTGAACTACCTGGAGAAGATCTTCAACATCCCGTTCGTGCTGCCCGGTATGACGACTCACAGTTTTGCCGAGCTCATCAGCGGCTGGTCACAAGGGTCGGCCGCTACCTCGGCGCAGCAAGAGGTCGGCAAGATCGAGTCACCGGGCGAGGACGTCCATGCACTGCCGGACACGGCAGCGCCGGTCGCGGACGCTCAGCAAGCGGGCAGCACGCCCGCGACCACGGACGAGTCCTCGGCGACCACTGCGGTGTCTCAGAGCCCCGCTGCTGTCGGGGTCGCCGCCGACGTACCGGTCGAGGCAGGCTCGGCGGTCGATCAGATCAGCCGGGGCCAGCGACTGGCACCCCGGCCGCTGTCGCCGCAAGAGATCGCCCACCTGCGCGCACTGGCTCCGCTGGTCCAGACCCCACGCGAGGCCAAGCGGGTCTTCAACCTGTACCGGACGCTGCGCGCCAGCGGCAACCTGAGTCCGGCCTCGGCCTTTCTCGGAGACGAGGAGGTGGCGGGGGAGTTCCAAGCCGTGATCGTGCTGCTCGGCCTGCTGACGGCAGAGCCCTCTCTGGTCGGCGACCTGCTCTTCACGCCCTCCGACGGCATCTGCCATCGCTCGCCGGGCATCAGCTGGTCGGGGCTGCTCGACCAGCTCGAGCCTCGACAGAATGTGGCCGCCCTGAGCGACTGGTCCAACGCATTGGGCACACTGAAAACCGATACCCAGCGAGAGCTCTGGGAACGGGTGCTGCCCAAGCTCCGGCAGGCCAGCGAACCCGTCACCCTGCCGGACCTGATTGCCTTCCAGAAGTGGGGTCCGCTGGTCGCCCGGTTCTCCTTCATCCTCTCGCCACTGGCAGCTGGGGCCGCGGATGGCTCGGCTGTCGCCCAGCGGCCGCCACCGTCGACCTAACCCGCCTACCGGCGGGCGCGGCGACGCCCCCGACGGAGCCGACACGCCAAGCGGGAGAATGGGCGTGTGCGTGCCGACCTGTTCCAAGACCAGCCGGCCCTGACCGGCGAGCTGGTCCGGCTGGAACCGCTGACCGAGGCGGTGCTGGAGGACTACCTGCCTGCCCTCGCCGACCCCGAGCTCAGCCGGCTCACCGGCAGCCACGCCAGCTTCGAGCGGGACCAGATCGAGCAGTGGCTGCGCACCCGCGCCGACCAGCACGAGCGGGCCGACTGGGCAGTGCTGCGCGGCTGCGACAGCGCGTTTCTGGGCGAGGCGGTGCTCAACGACTACGACCCGCACAACGCCTCGGTGAACTTCCGGATCTGGCTGGCCGGCCCGCACGCCTGCGGTCACGGTTACGGCACCGAGACCACCCGGCTGGTACTGGACTACGCGTTCGGCACCGCCGGCCTGCACCGGGTCAGCCTGGGCGTGCTCGACTACAACCCGCGGGCCCGCCGGGTCTATGAGAAGTGCGGTTTCCGGCTCGAAGGCCGGCGGCGCGAGGCGGTGCGCTGGGACGGCCGGTGGCACGACGAGCTGGTGATGGCGGTACTGAGCAGCGACCCGCGGCCGGCCGCACCGGGTCGGCAAGATCCCACCGAACCCAAGCCTGCTCGGGCATAGTTCCCCCGACACAGGGGGTGACCATGCCGGTCGTCGAGATCCGCAGCGCGCACAAGACCTATCGCCGCTGGCGCAAACCTCCCGAGCATGCCGTCCGCGGCCTCGATCTCGACGTCGACGCCGGTGGCGTGTTCGGCTTCCTCGGCCCGAACGGCTCCGGCAAGACCACCACCATCCGGCTGCTGCTGGGCCTGGCCCGGGCCGACTCGGGCAGCATGCGGCTGCTCGGCGAGCCGGTGCCGGCCCGGCTGCCGCAGGTGATCGGGCGGATCGGCGCGCTGGTCGAGACGCCGCTGTTCTTTCCGAACTTCACCGGCCGGCGCAACCTGGCGCTGCTCGCCGACGCGGGCGCCATCCCGTCCCGGCGGGTGGAGGAGCTGCTGGACTTCGTCGGGCTCGCCGGCCGGGCCGGCGACCGGGTCAAGGGTTACTCGCTCGGCATGAAGCAGCGGCTGGGCATCGCCGCGGCGCTGCTGAAGAACCCGGAACTGCTGATCCTGGACGAGCCCGGCAACGGCCTGGACGCCGCCGGCATCAAGGAGGTCCGCGAGCTCATCGTCCGGCTCGGCGCCAGCGGCGTGACGGTGCTGCTGTCCTCGCACCAGCTCAGCGAGGTGCAGCAGGTCTGCGACCGGGTGGCCATCATGTCGCACGGCCGGGTGATCCGGTCCGGCTCGGTGGCGGCGCTGCTCGCCGCCGGCACCACCGGTGACGTCCGGGTGCGGCTGGCCGACCCACCGGCCGGCCGGGCGGTGCTGGAACGGGCCGGCTTCACCGTCAGCGCGCTGCCGGATGCCTGGCGGGTCAGCGGGGTCACGGACCCGGCCGCGGTCACCAAGGCGCTCAGTGACGCCGGGCACTACCTGACCGAGTTGAGCCCGATCTCGGCCGACCTGGAGAGCGTGTTCCTGCAACTGACCGCGGACGCCGATCTGACCGCGGACGCCGATCTGACCGCGGACGCCGATCTGACCGCGGACGCCGATCCGGCGGGCGCCCAGCAGTCACCGCTGGCCGGCGACCAGGCACCGGCCGGGCCGCCGCGATGACGACCGCCATCACCGGCTCGCCGGTCTCCGCCGACGGCCCGCGTGCCTCAGCGCCGACCTTCGCCGGCCTGCTGCGCGCCGAGACCCGCCGGCTGCTGTCCCGGCGGTTCACCCGGGTCGCGGTGATCCTCGCGCTGGTCGGCTACCTGGTCACGGTCGGGCTGATCTGGCACAACCACCACCGGGTCACCGCCGCCGACCTCGCCGCGGCCACCGCGCAGCGCGACCAGCAGATTGTCGACCTCACCCAGGAGGCGGCCAAGTGCCGCGACGGTAAGACTGCCGACCAGGCCCAGCAGGAATGTTTCGAGCCGCCCACCGCGGAGGAGTTCCCGGTCGAGGTGTTCCTGAATTCCCGGCCGCTGGAGCCCGGCCAGCTGAGTGACTACGCGCTGGCGGTCGGGGTGGCGACCGCGATGCTCGCCTTCCTGCTGGCCGGCACCTTCATCGGCGCGGAATGGTCGACGAAGAACCTGGTCGCCTGGCTGTTCTGGGAACCGCGCCGGCTGCGGGTGATGGCCGCCAAGCTGGTGGTGCTGCTCGGCTTCGTGCTGGCATTCGCGCTGTTCGCCCAGGCGGTCTGGCTCGGCACCGGCAAGCTGTTGCTGCACTACCGGGGACTTCCGGTGAGCAGCCTGGGCCCGCAGCAGGCCGCGCACTTCTGGACGCACCTGATGCAGGCCCAACTGCGGGCGGCGTTGCTGTCGCTGGTCACCGCGCTGATCGGTTTCGGGCTGGCCAGCCTGATGCGCAACTCGGCGGCGGCCCTGGGGGTCGCGTTCGTCTACTTCGCGGTGGTGGAGAACGTCGTCCGGGGCCTGAACCCGAACCTGCAGCCGTACCTGATCACCACCAACATCGCGGCCTGGGTCGCCGAGCACGGCATCACGGTGTACGGCAAGCTCGCCTACGACCCGCAGGAGGGCGGCCTGGCGCCCCGGCCGATCCACATCTCCAACCTGCACGGCGGGGTGGTGATGCTGCTGTTCGCGGCCGTGGTGATCGGGGCGGCGGTGGCGGTGTTCCGCCGCCGCGACCTCGGCTGACGGACGAGGCTTGCGCGTCACCTCCACGGCAAGCCCGGCCCGAGCGGGCACACTGGCCGGCATGGCGACCGCGACCAAGGACGAACTGCGCCGCGAGCGGCTGCGCGAGTACGACGCGGCGCTGACCGCCGCCCGGGCGCCGCTGGCCGTGCTGGCGCTGTTCGCCCGGGGCCGGGAGGCTCGCGACAGCGGCCAGTTGCTCGAGGAGGCGTTCGCCGCCACCGAGGTGGCCGGGGTGGATGCCGCGGACGCGCTGCCGGCCGCGGTCTGGGTGGCACTGCGGCAGGACGACGTGGACGCCGCCCTGGAACAGCTGCTGCGCACCTCGCGGTCGGAGTTCGTGCTGGCCGCCCACGAGGAGCTCGACGCCGGCTACCGGCTGACCAAGGTCGAGGAGCGCCGGCCGCTGCCCGACCTGGACCTGCTGGTCGGGCAGCTCGCTGCGTTCCTGGCCGTCCCGCGCGACGTCGTCGCCATCATCTCCGGCTGGGGTGCTGACGACCCGCGGACCATCGCCGAGATCGACACCCTGCTCGAGCAGCGCTTCGGCCCACCCGCCGCCAGTCGGGCGGCTGACCCTCGGCGCGAGGCCGGGCCGGGGCGCGCCCCGGCCGGTGCCGGCCTGCGGCTGTCGAGCGCGGAGTTCGGGGCGCTGCTCAATCTCGCGCCGGAGCAGCGCGCGGTGCTGGCCACCCTGGTCCGGCAGGCGGCGATCACCATCGAAGCCGAGGGCTAACCGACGCTTTCCATCGGGCTTCCGGCTGACGCATGCGGTATTACTATCCTCTTCTTAACTCGACGAGGCGGATAGGTCGGTCGGATGCACATTCCTGACGCGGTTCATGGATACACCCGGTATAAAGCGGCCGCGGTAGAACTTCCATGGCCGGTATACCGGCAGGGAGCCGGACCGGCGGTCATTCTGATCCATGAGCTTCTCGGGCTCACTCCGGAGGTGCTCGCTTTCGCCGACCGGGTACGTCAGGCCGGCTATACCGTGTATTTGCCGGTTCTCTTCGGCGCAGTGCCGGCAGATACCCGGCTGCGGCAACAATTCGCCGCGGTCTCGTGTTGCATCTCGCGTGAGATAAACCTGTTCGCGACGGGCAAGACCAGCCGGGTGGTGACGCCGCTGCGGCAACTCGCGGCGGCGGTCGCCAACCCGCACGTAGGCGTCATCGGCATGTGCGCCACCGGAGGCTTCGCCCTCGCCGTGGCGGCAGTCGGCCCGACTCGGGTGGCGGTTGCGTCCCAGCCGAGCCTGCCTGTGCCGGTGACTGTGGGGTGTGCTCGCGACCTCGGCCTGAGCCCTGGCGATGTCGAGGCCCTGCGGACCAGGTTATCGGCCGGCGACGTGGAGATCTGCGTTGCCCGGTTCAGCTGCGACAAGAGGAGTCCCGCCATCAGGCTTGAGTCTTTGCGGGAACGTGTAGGCACCCAAGGTGTTTCCGCGAAGGTCATACCATCGGGACCGGGGACGCCTTTCAAGAAAAGTGCGCACTCGGTGCTGACAGTGGCGCCGACACAATATCCCAGCGGCGATGGCCATGATCAATTAGAAAACGCCATAGGGGAGATAATCGCGTTCCTGGCCCGACTCGGGGGCTGATCGAACGTTCGGACCCGGCTGACCCCGGGCACTAAATGACGGCCGAGCTGTGGAAAGGGAATTCATGGAGAAGATCGCCGACCGGCCTTACTGGTCTGCCAGGTTCGACAAACGGGGGGACCTCGAAGGCGATATCGCAGGCTTGGTGGACGCCATCACCGCGGAGAAGGTCGAGCACCTGTTCGTCTTCGCGCATGGCTGGAACAACAACGAGGACGGCGCTGCCGCCTTGACCCGGGAAATGTTCACTCAGATGGCCCAGGCGGCGGCTAGCGTGAACCTGACCCGTGCCGGCTTCCTCGGCGTCTTCTGGCCTTCCATCTGGTTTCCCGAACCGCCCGCCGACGCGGCGCCCGCTGTTGCTCTGGCAACCCAGGAAGGTGCTCCGGGACAGGCCGACGCGGCTGTCAGCGGAGCTGCCATCGCCGCCTCGTTAGCCCCGTCCTTCGATCCTGCCCAGCAGCAGGTCGTGAGCGAACTCGGCAGCCTGATCGACGACGGCCTCGCCGCGGTTGCGGCGGGAGGCGTGCCGGACGCCGTCCAGCGGGCGAACGTCGAGCGGTTCCACGCCTTGCTACAGACGATCCTCAGCGACGCCTTGCTACAGACGATCCTCAGCGACCCTGCTGCTGCTACGCCGTGGGACTCCTGCGAGGTGGCACTGCTCGAGGCGCGGGATCCGGTGCAGGCGTACCAGGCGCTCGCCGAGGAAATGGGGAGCGCGCCCGCCGGAAATCCGGACTTCGGCATGGGTGACATCTTCGGGCCGATCTGGAACGGCGCGAAGAGCGCCCTGCGGGTGGCCTCGTACTTCGAGATGAAGAGCCGAGCCGGCACGGTGGCCAGGAACGGGCTAGGGCCATTGCTTGCCGCACTCCACGAGAAGGCACCGAGGTTGCGGGCTCATCTGGCAGGGCACAGCTTCGGCGCCCGGCTGGTGGCGTTCTCGCTGAGCGGCATAGCCAGCGCAGCGGCAAGTCCGGTGGCGTCGTTGACTCTCATCCAAGGCGCCTTCAGCCATTGGGCCTTCGCCGACGACTCGATGCCGTATGGGCAGGCCGGCCCGTTGGTCGACTTCCGGGACCGGGTGCACGGGCCGGTGTTGTCCACGTTCAGCGAGCACGACTGGGCCGTCGGCATCTGGTATCCGAAGGCTTCGTTCTTGGTCGGCGACCTGACGACGGCGATGCCGGATGCCGCGCCGAAGTGGGGTGGTATGGGATCCGACGGAGCGCAATGGGTGCCCGGGCCGGGGGAGCCGACGCCGCTGGCCGCCAGCGGGACCGGCTACGGCTTGCAGCCGGCCCAGTTCTATCGCTTCGACAGCAACGACGTCATCGATGACACCAGCCAGTCGGCGTTCTCGGGAGCGCATTCCGACATTCAGCACCCGGAGGTCACCTGGCTGCCGGTGTGCGCAGCCGCCGGGCTGTAGGTCAGGGGCCAGCCGGAGCCACGAGGGCTAACCGGCCTGGGCGGCGGCCCGCTGCAGCGCGTCGGAGAAGGCCACGTCCTGACCGGGAATGCCGTCCAGTGCCGCGGCCTCCCGGGCCAGGTCGGTGCCGGGACCGTGCAGGACGGCAGGCTCGTCGGCGTGCACGTACCGCTCGCCGCGCATCAGCGACGCCACCGCTGCGATCAGCAGCATGCCGATCGAGACGCCGAACGCGATCGCCAGGCCGTGCCGGAACGGGTCGGCGATCAGGTGCGGGAAGAACGACCGGCCGGTCAGGGTGGCCACGTCCACCCCGGAGCCGGGCTGCAACTGGTCGGGAGCGACCTGGGTCATCAGCGCCCGGATCGGGTTGTCGCCGAGGAAGGCGGCGAACAGGGTGCCCACCGGCGGGGTCTGGGAGATGGTGTGCGCGGCGTCCGGGGTGACGCCGAGCCGGGTCAGCCCGTCGTACAGCGAGCTCGGTAGCCGGCTGGCCAGCCCGACCGCCATCAGGGTGAAGAAGCCGCCCATCGACAGCACCATGCCGGCGTTCATGCCGGTGGCCCGCACCCCGGAGGCGGCGCCGCGCTCGGCGGCCGGCACCGCGTTCATGATCGCCGCCGAGTTGGGTGCTGCCAGCAGTCCCATGCCGATGCCGTTGAGCGCCAGCAGCACCGCGAACACCCGGTAGTCGAAGTCGGCCGGGATGGCGATCAGGCCGCCGAAGGTGGCCGCGGTGAGCAGCAGCCCGCCGGTGGCGAAGGCCCGCGCGCCGAACCGGTCGGACAGCGCCCCGGAGGCCGGCCCCGCCACCAGGAAGCCGACGGTCAGCGGCAGCATGTAGATGCCGGCCCACAGCGGGGTGCTGGCGAAGTCGTAGCCGTGCAGCGGCAGCCAGATGCCCTGCAACCAGATGATCAGCATGAACTGCAGGCCGCCGCGGGCCATCGAGGCCAGGAAGTTCACCGTCTGGCCGGCCGCGAACGCCCGGATCCGGAACAGCTTGAGGTCCATCATCGGGTCGGCGACCCGCGTCTCGATCAGGCAGAACGCCACCAGCAGCGCCACGCCGCCGATCAGGCCGGTCAGTACCTTCGGCGACGTCCAGCCCATGGTGTGCCCACCGTAGGGCTGCAGGCCGTAGGTGATGGCGACCAGGATGGCGATCAGCCCGACACCGAAGCTCAGGTTGCCCCACCAGTCGATGGCGATAGCGGTGCGGCGGTCGCGCGGCTTGTCGCGCAAGGTGCGGTAGCCCATCCAGGTGCCCCAGATGCCGATCGGCACGCTCACCCAGAACACCGCCCGCCAGTGCCACTCCGACAGCAGGCCGCCGACCACCAGCCCGGCGAAGGAGCCGCCGATGCCGGCGACCTGGTTGACGCCGAGGGCGAAACCGCGCCGGTCGGCCGGAAAGGCGTCGGTGATGATGGCCGTGGAGTTGGCGGTCAGCATGGCGCCGCCGACGCCCTGCACGATCCGCAGCGCGATCAGTTCCAGCGCGCCGGCCGAGCCGGTGTTGGGCACCAGCGCACAGGCCACCGAGGCCACCGTGAAGATCAGGAAGCCCAGGTTGAACAGCCGGGCCCGGCCGTACTGGTCGCCCAGCCGGCCGAAGGTGACCACCAGCACCGCGGTCACCAGCAGGTAACCCATCAGCATCCACAGCAGGTAGGAGATGTTGGCCGGTGCCAGCGGATTGAGCCCGAGGCCCTCGAAGATGGCCGGCAGCGAGATCAGCAGGATGGAGGAGTTCAGGGTCGCGGCCAGGATTCCGACGGTGGTGACCGACAGTGCGATCCGGCGGGCGTGCGCGGCGGGGAGGGACACGGGCCGTCCTTTCATTCGTTAGCCAGACTAACTAACGCCGGACGGCCCGGGCAACTTCCCGGCGGCCCTCGGATCTGCGCGCCGGCAGTTCCGTCGCGCGCGCCGCGTGTGGGGTTGCTTCCGATGCCAGGGTGCGCTTTTATGACTTGGATCACACATGGCCCACATAAGGAGTCCGATGACCACCTCGCGGCGTGGCCCCGATCCACTTCCTGCGACCAGCGAGGCCGGCCATCCGCCGGGCAGCTATCTCGAGGTCGCGGACTCGCCCGAGTTCGAGGCGCTGCGCCGGACCTTCCGCCGCTTCGTCTTCCCGATGTCCGCCCTGTTCCTGGCCTGGTACCTGCTCTACGTCCTGCTCTCCAACTACGCCAAGGACTTCATGAGCACCGAGGTGTTCGGCAACGTCCATCTCGGCCTGATCATCGGCCTGCTGCAGTTCGTGTCCACCTTTGCCATCACCACCGTCTACGCCCGCTGGGCCGACCGGCGGTTCGACCCGGCGGCCGCCGAACTGGCCCGCCGCGTCCACCTGGAAGCCATCCACCCCGCTGACGGCCCGCTGGGCGGGGGCCTGCGATGAGGCCGACGCTGCTGGCCGCCGAGGACCTCGGCGAGCCGGCCGTCAACATCCTGATCTTTGCCGGCTTCGTGGTCGTCACGCTGGTCATCGTGCTGCGGGTGTCCCGCCGCCGGGCCGGCGCGAGCGAGTTCTACGCGGGCGGGCGCAACTTCACCGGCCCGCAGAACGGCGTCGCGCTGGCCGGCGACTACCTGTCGGCGGCCAGCTTCCTCGGCATCGCCGGCGCCGTCGCGCTGTACGGCTACGACGGGTTCCTGTACTCGATCGGCTTCCTGGTCGCCTGGCTGGTCGCGCTGCTGCTGGTCGCCGAACTGCTGCGCAACACCGGCCGGTTCACGATGGCCGACGTGCTGTCCTTCCGGCTCGCGCAGCGACCGGTGCGGGCCGCGGCCGGCCTGTCGACGCTGATCGTGACGCTGTTCTACCTGCTCGCCCAGATGGCCGGCGCCGGCGGGCTGGTGGCGCTGCTGCTCGGCGTCGACACCAAGGCCGGCCAGGGGCTGGTCATCGCGATCGTCGGCGTCCTGATGCTCGCCTACGTGCTGGTCGGCGGCATGCGCGGCACCACCTGGGTGCAGATCATCAAGGCCGGCCTGCTCATCGTCGGCGCGGCCGTCATGGTGGTCTGGGTGCTCAGCAAGTACAGCTTCAACATCTCCGACCTGCTCGGCGCGTCCGTCGACAAGGCGGGTGCCAAGGGGTCGAAGCTGCTCGACCCGGGCGCCCAGTACGGCAAGTCCAGCCTGACCAAGCTGGACTTCCTCTCGCTCGGCCTCGCGCTGGTGCTGGGAACGGCGGGCCTGCCGCACGTCCTGATGCGCTTCTACACGGTGCCCTCGGCCAAGGAGGCCCGTCGCTCGGTGGTCTGGGCGATCTGGCTGATCGGCATCTTCTACCTGTTCACGCTCGTCCTCGGGTTCGGTGCCGGCGCGCTGGTCGGCCCGAAGGCGATCGCGTCCGCGCCCGGCAAGGCCAACTCGGCCGCGCCGCTGCTGGCCTACGAACTCGGCGGGACGGTGCTGCTCGGGGTGATCGCCGCCGTCGCGTTCGCGACCATCCTGGCGGTGGTGGCCGGCCTGACGATCACCGCCAGCGCGTCGTTCGCCCACGACGTCTACAACAACGTGATCAAGCACGGGCAGGTCACCGGCGAGGGCGAGGTGCGGGTCGCACGGGTGACGGCGGTCGTGATCGGCGTGATCGCCATCTTCGGCGGCATCCTGGCCAACGGGCAGAACGTGGCGTTCCTGGTGGCGCTGGCCTTCGCGATCGCGGCCAGTGCCAACCTGCCGACCATCCTGTTCTCGCTGTTCTGGCGGCGGTTCAACACCCGCGGCGCGCTGTGGAGCATCTACGGCGGCCTGACCTCGTGCCTGGTGCTGATCATCTTCTCGCCGGTGGTGTCGGGCAAGCCCGCCGACCCGGTCACCGGCAAGAGCGCGTCGATGATCACCGACCCGTCGGTGGACTTCCACTGGTTCGGGCTCGACAACCCGGGCATCGTCACCATCCCGCTGTCGTTCCTGCTCGCCATCGTCGGCACGCTCAGCAGCCGCGGGAGCTCGACGCCGGAGAAGGCGGCCGAGATGGAGGTCCGCTCGCTGACCGGCGCCGGCGCCGAGCAGGCGAGCGCCGCACACTAGGGCGCTGCCGGGCACCGGTCGCGCAGCGTGTCGGGGCCGGTGCCCGGCGTCCCTAGAATGGGCGGGTGACCGTTCAGCCGATCCGCCTGTTCGGCGACCCCGTGCTACGCACCCCGGCGGACCCGGTGACGGTGTTCGACAAGGAGCTGCGTCGGCTGGTCGCCGACCTCACCGAGACCATGAACGACGCGCCGGGCGCCGGCCTGGCCGCGCCGCAGATCGGCGTCGGCCTGCGGGTCTTCACCTACCGGGTCTCCGAGGACGAGCAGGGTCACCTGATCAACCCGGTGCTGCACTTCCCGTCCGAACAGACCCAGGACGGCCCCGAGGGGTGCCTGTCCATCCCCGGGCTGAGCTGGGACTGCCGGCGGCTGCAGCACGTGGTGGCCCACGGCCAGAACAGCTACGGCGACCCGATCACCGTGGTCGGCACCGACCGGCTGTCGCGCTGCATCCAGCACGAGACCGACCATCTGGACGGGGTGCTGTTCGTCGATCGGCTGGACCCGGAAACCCGGCGGGCCGCGATGGCCGAGATCCGCAACGCCCAGTGGGCCGGGCTCACGCCGCCGGTGGTCAAGGTCAGCCCGCACGCCGGGCGGCTCGGCGCGTTCGGCCAGCCCCGGTGAGGTTGCTGTTCGCGGGCACCCCGGAGGTCGCGGTGCCCGCACTGCGCGCGCTGCTGCAGCACCCGGTGCACGAGGTGGTCGCGGTGCTGACCCGTCCCGAGGCGCCGGCCGGCCGGGGGCGCCGGCTCACCGCGTCACCGGTGGCGGCACTCGCCGCCGAGGCCGGCGTCGAGGTGCTCAGCCCGAACCGGCCGTCCGATCCGGAGTTCCTGTCCCGGCTGGCCGAGCTGGCGGTCGACTGCGCGCCGGTGGTCGCCTACGGGGCACTGCTGCGCGAGCCGGCGCTCAGCCTGCCTCGGCACGGCTGGGTCAACCTGCACTTCTCGCTGCTGCCGGCCTGGCGGGGTGCGGCACCGGTGCAGCACGCGCTGCTGCACGGCGACGAGGTCACCGGCGCCAGCACCTTCCGGATCGGTCCCGGCCTGGACGACGGCCCGGTGTTCGGAGTGCTGACCGAGCGGGTCCGGCCGGACGACACCAGCGGCACCCTGCTTGCCCGGCTGGCCGAGGCGGGCGCCCCGCTGCTGGTGGCCACCCTGGACGGCATCGCCGACGGCTCGCTGCGTCCGCAGCCGCAACCGACCGACGGGGTTTCGACCGCCCCCAAGCTGACCGTCGACGACGCCCGCATCGACTTCGGCCAGCCGGCGCTGGCGGTGGACCGCCGGATCCGCGCCTGCACCCCAGACCCGGGGGCCTGGACTGATTTCCGCGACGGCCGGCTCAAGCTCGGGCCGGTGGCCGTCGACTCCCCGGCCGGTGTACTGCCGCCCGGCGAGCTGCCGCCCGGCGAGCTGCTGGTGTCCAAGAACGCGGTGCTGGTCGGCACCGCTACCGTTCCGGTGCGGCTGGGCAGTGTGCAGCCGGCCGGCAAGAAGCCGATGCCGGCCGCCGACTGGGCGCGCGGGCTGCGGCTGGAGTCAGGACAGCGACTTGGCTGACATCCCCGACGACAGCTCCGCCGACGACCGGCGGCAGGGCAGCCGATCCCAGCCGGGCCGCGCGCAGTCCGAGCGCCGCCAGGGCAGCCGGTCGGACCCCCGTCGCGGCCAGGACCGCCGGCCGTCGCGGCCCCGGCCGGTCGACAGCCCGTCCGGGCAGCCCTCGGTGGCGCCCGACCAACCGCGAGCTGCGGCTTATGCGGTGCTGCAGGCGGTCAGCGAGGCCGACGCCTACGCCAACCTGGTGCTGCCCCGGCAACTGGCCGCCGCCGGGTTGACCGGCCGGGACGCGGCACTGGCCACCGAACTGGGCTACGGCACGCTGCGCGCCACCGGCACCCTGGACGAGGTGCTGCGCCGGTGCGCCAGCCGCGACCTCGCCGACATCGACACGCCGGTGCTGAACCTGTTGCGGTTGGGTGCCTACCAGTTGCTGCGCACCCGGATCCCGACCCATGCGGCGGTCGCCACCACCGTCGACCTGGCCCGCGCCACCGGCCAGGGCCGGGCGGCGGGTTTCGTCAACGCGGTGCTGCGCAAGGTGAGTGCCCGCGACTACGCCGGCTGGTGCGACGAGCTCGCCCGGGGTGCCTCGCCGCTGGGCGCGCTGGCGATCCGCTACAGCCATCCGGGTTGGATCGTGGCCGCCTTCGCCGACGCACTAGAAGCCGAGTCTGCCGGGTCCGATCAGCTGCCCGAGGAGCTGCCGGCCGCCCTGGCTGCCGACGACGAGCGCCCGGAAACCCATCTGGTCGGCTGGCCCGGGCGGATCAGCCAGGCCGAGCTGGCCGCCGAGGCCGGCGGCCAGCCCGGTCCGTACTCGCCGTACGCGGTGCGGCTGGGCTCGGGCGGCGAGCCGGCCGCGCTGGCCGCGATCCGGCAGCACCGGGCCGGGGTGCAGGACGAGGGCAGCCAGTTGTGTGCCCTGGCGCTCGCCGCACTGCCGCTGGACGGGCCGGACGAGCGGTGGCTGGACCTGTGCGCCGGGCCTGGTGGCAAGGCCGCGCTGCTAGCGGCGCTCGCCGCCGACCGGGGTGCCCGGCTGACCGCGGGCGAGTTGCACCCGCACCGGGCCGCGCTGATCGCCCGAGCCACCGAGGGTTGGGACGTCGAGATCGTGGTCGGCGACGCGCGCAGCCGGCAGCCCGACGAGCGCGGCTTCGACCGGGTGCTGCTGGACGCGCCGTGCACCGGCCTGGGAGCGCTGCGCCGGCGGCCCGAGGCCCGCTGGCGGCGCAGTCCCGCCGACCTGGACGAGCTGACGGTGCTGCAGGCCGAACTGCTGGACGCCGCACTCCGGCTGGTCCGGCCGGGCGGCCTGGTCGGGTACGTGACCTGCTCGCCGCACCTGGCCGAGACCCGGCAGCAGGTCGAGCGGCTGCTGGCCGGCGGCGGCCCGGTCGAGCTGGTCGACGCCCGGCCGGCGTTCGCCGGGGTGCCCGGCATCGGTGGGTCGGCGATGGTGCAGCTGTGGCCACACCGGCACGGCACCGACGCGATGTTCTTCGCCGCACTGCGCCGCACCGCCTGATCGGCCCGCCGGGGCCGGTGCTGTGAGATCAGCGACAGCGGGCCGCACGCCCGCCCGGGACGGGCAGTGCTGGGCAACAACGGGTCGATCCGGCCGCCCGGCTGGCACCTAGACTTCCGGTTGTGCCCGCCTCCGCCCCGGAACCCATGATCGCGCCCAGCATCCTGTCGGCGGACTTCGCCTACCTGGGTGCCGCGGCCGAGGCGGTGTCGCGGGCCGACTGGCTGCACGTGGACGTGATGGACAACCACTTCGTGCCGAACCTGACCCTGGGCCTGCCGGTGGTCAAGAGCCTGCTGCGGGCCACCGAGCTGCCGCTGGACTGCCACCTGATGATCGACGACCCGGACCGGTGGGCGCCCGGGTACGCCGAGGCGGGGGCGGCCAACGTCACCTTCCACGTCGAGGCGGCCGCCGACCCGGTGGCGACCGCCCGGGCGATCCGGTCGGCGGGTGCGCTGGCCGGCCTGTCGGTCAAGCCCGGCACCCCGCTCGAGCCGTACCTGGAGGTCCTGAAGGAGTTCGACACCCTGCTGGTGATGTCGGTGGAGCCGGGCTTCGGCGGCCAGGACTTCATTCCGGAGGTGCTGGACAAGGTGCGCACCGCCCGCCGGCACGTCAACGCCGGGCATCTGCGGCTGTTCATCGAGATCGACGGCGGCATCGGCGCCGACACCATCACCGAGGCCGCCGAGGCGGGGGTGGACGTCTTCGTCGCCGGCTCGGCCGTCTACGGCGCCGACGACCCGGCAGCGGCGGTCGAGCGGTTGCGCGAGCAGGCCCGGGCGGGCATGGCGCGCTGCGCGCACGCGGCCGGTCGGCTATGACCGACGCCCAGCCCACCGACGCCGAGACCGCCGCCATGCGGCTGGCCGGCGAGCTCGCGGCCCGGGTGGCGGGGCGGACCAGTCCGAACCCGGCGGTCGGGGCGGTGGTGCTCGACCCGGACGGCCGGATCGCCGGCGAGGGTTCCACCCAGCCGGCCGGCAAGGAGCACGCCGAGGTGATGGCGTTGCAGCAGGCCGGGTCGCGGGCCGTCGGCGGCACCCTGGTGGTGACGCTCGAGCCGTGCAACCACACCGGACGCACCGGGCCGTGCACCGAGGCGGTCATCGAGGCCGGCATCGTCCGGGTGGTCTACGCCGTCGACGACCCCAACCCGGTCGCGGCCGGCGGGGCCGAGCGGCTGCGCGCGGCGGGTTTGCGGGTGCTGGCCGGGGTTGAGGCGGCCGAGGTGCTGCGCGGCGCGCTGGGGCCGTGGCGGCACGCGGTGCTGCAGGCCCGGCCGTTCGTCACCTGGAAGTTCGCCGGCACCCTGGACGGTCGCAGCGCGGCCGCGGACGGCACCTCGCGCTGGGTCAGCAACGCGCTCTCGCGGGCCGACGTGCATGCGCTGCGCGACGTGGTGGACGCGATCGTGGTGGGCAGCGGCACCGTGCTGACCGACGATCCGCAGCTGACGGTGCGCGGCGTGCACGGCCTGGCCTCCGACGAGCTGGCCGAGCGGCAGCCGCTGCGGGTGGTGATGGACCGCAGGCACCGGGTGCCACCGGACGCCCAGGTCTTCGACGACGCGGCCGAGACCGTGGTGCTCGACACCGCGGTGCCCCGGTTCGCGTTGAAGGCGCTGTTCGACCGGGGGGTCCGGCACGTGCTGCTGGAGGGCGGCCCGACGCTGGCCGGCGCCTTTCTGGAGGCCCGGCTGGTCGACCAGGTGGTGGCCTACATCGCCCCCAAGCTGCTGGGCGCCGGCCCGGCGGTGCTGGAGGATGCAGGAATAAGAACCATGTCCCGGGCCGTCAACCTGGAGATACTGGACGTGGCGCGGCTGGGCGACGACCTCAAGATCATCGGCCGGCCGGCCGGGACTGATGCGGCCGAACCGGCGCCGCGAAGGGACTAGCAATGTTCACCGGGATCATCGAGGAGGTCGGCGAGGTCGTCGAACTCAGCTCGGGTAGCAGTTCGGCCGTCCTGCGGGTGCGGGCCGCGACCGTGGGCGAGGACGTCAAGCACGGCGCCTCGATCGCCGTCAACGGGGTGTGCCTGACCGTCGTCGGGCAGCACCATGGCGGCACCGACCCGTCCGTGCTGGAGCTGGACTTCGACGTGATGGCCGAGACGCTGCAGCGCAGCGTCATCGGCGGCCTGACGCCCGGCCGGCGGGTGAACCTGGAGCGTGCCGCCCGGCTGGACAGCCGGCTGGACGGTCACATCGTGCAGGGCCACGTGGACGGCACCGCGACGGTGCTGGCCCGCACCCCGGGCGAGGCCTGGGAGACCTTCCGGTTCGGGCTGCCCGCGGGGCTCGGCCGCTACGTCGCCGAGAAGGGCTCGATCGCGGTGGACGGGGTGTCGCTGACCGTGACAGCGGTCGGCACCGAGCCGGACGGCACCGACTGGTTCGAGGTCGGCCTGATCCCGGAGACGCTGCGGGCCACCGCACTGCCGGATCGAACCGTCGGCGACCTCGCCAACGTAGAAGTAGACGTATTGGCCAAGTACACCGAACGCTTGTTGGCTTACCGAAGTCCTTCGACGAACGGCGGCACCTGACATGCTGGATCCGATCCACAAGGCGATCGCCGAGATCGCGGCCGGTCGGCCGGTGGTGGTCGTAGACGACGAGGAGCGCGAGAACGAGGGCGACCTGATCTTCGCCGCCGAGCTCGCCACCCCGGAACTGGTCGCCTTCATGGTGCGCTACACGTCCGGCTACATCTGCGTCCCGATCACCGACACCGACGCCGACCGGCTGGACCTGCCGCCGATGGTGCGCACCAACCAGGACAAGCGCGGCACCGCCTACACCGTCACCGTGGACGCCCGCGAGGGGGTCAGCACCGGCATCTCGGCCGCCGACCGGGCGCACACCATCAGGTTGCTGGCCGACCCGGCCACCTCGTCGGTGGACCTGGCCCGGCCCGGCCACATCGTGCCGCTGCGGGCCAAGGAGGGTGGCGTGCTGCGCCGCCCGGGCCACACCGAGGCCGCGGTAGACCTGGCCACCATGGCGGGCCTGCGGCCGGCCGGCGTGTTGTGCGAGATCGTCAGCGAGCAGGACCCGTCCGGCATGGCGCGGGCGAGCGAGCTTCGCGAGTTCGCCGACAAGCACGGCCTGGTGATGATCTCGATCACCGACCTGATCGCCTACCGGCGCCGGTTCGAGAAGCTGGTCGAGCGACGGGCCAGCGCCCGGGTGCCGTTGAGCTACGGCGAGTTCATCGCGCACGGCTACGCCGCCACCTACGACGACCGGGAGCACGTCGCGTTCGTCTTCGGCGAGATCGGTGACGGTGAGGACCTGCTGGTCCGGGTGCACTCCGAGTGCCTGACCGGTGACGTGTTCGGCTCGCTGCGCTGCGACTGCGGCCCGCAGCTGGACGCCTCGCTGGCCGCGGTGGCCCGTGAGGGCAGGGGAGTGGTGCTCTACATGCGCGGCCACGAGGGGCGCGGCATCGGGCTGTTCCACAAGCTGCAGGCCTACCAGTTGCAGGACGCCGGCCGCGACACCCTGGACGCCAACCTGGACCTGGGGCTGCCGGCCGACGCCCGCGACTATGGCACCGGCGCGCAGATCCTGGTCGACCTCGGGGTGCGCACCATGCGGCTGCTGACCAACAACCCGGCCAAGCGCGCGGGCCTCGAGGGGTACGGCTTGTCGGTGCTGGGCACCGTCCCGCTGCCGATCTATGCCAACCCGGAGAACCTGCGCTACCTGCAGACGAAGAAGGAGCGGATGGGTCACGAGCTGGACCTCAGCGACGCCACGCTCACCGCGGTCATCACCGAACTCGACACCGGGCTGGAGCGATGAGCGAGCATCGAGCGAGGGACGAGCGAGGAGCGCAGCGAATGTCGGCGATGAGCGCTTGCGCGAAGAGCGGAGTCGAGCGGTGAGCGAGCATCGAGCGAGGGACGAGCGAGGAGCGCAGCGAATGTCGGCGATGAGCGCTTGCGCGAAGAGCGGAGTCGGGCGATGAGCGGTCACGGCGCTCCGGCGCACGGTGCGGTGGCCGGCGCGTCCGGGCTGAAGGTGGTGGTGCTGGCCTCCCGCTGGCACACCACGGTGATGGACGGCCTGCTGGCCGGTGCCGAGCGGGCGCTGGCCGAGTCTGGCGTCGGCGACGTCACGGTGATCCGGGTGGCCGGTGCCTACGAGCTGCCGGTTGCGGCCCGCCGGGTCGCCAACTCCGCAGCCGTGGACGCGATGGTCGCGCTCGGCGTGGTGATCCGCGGCGGCACCCCGCACTTCGAGTACGTCTGCGGGGCGGCCACCGACGGGCTGACCCAGGTGTCGGTCGGCACCGGCATCCCGATCGGGTTCGGCCTGCTGACCTGCGACGACGACGAGCAGGCGCTGGACCGGGCCGGGCTGCCCGGTTCCAAGGAGGACAAGGGCTACGAGGCGGCCCAGGCGGCGCTGGCCACCGCCGTCGCGCTGGCCGACTACCCGCGCCACTGACCGCCGGGTGACTGCCGTCGGACCGCCCGGCATCACCGGCATCGTGCTGGCCGCCGGCGCCGGCCGCCGGCTCGGCCGGCCCAAGGCCGACGTGCTGGTCGGCGGCCGGCGGCTGGTGGACCGGGCGGTGACGACCCTGCTGGCCGGTGGCTGCTCCGAGGTGCTGGCGGTGCTGCGGCCGGAGCAGCAGCCCGCCGCCGGCGCCCGGACCGTGGTCAACCCCGAGCCCGACCAGGGCATGGGTTCCTCGCTGCGGTGCGCGCTCGCCGAGGCTGCGGACTCCCGGGCCTGCGTGGTGCTGCTGGCCGACCTGGTGGGGGTGCGTCCGGACGAGGTCGCGGCGGTACTGGCACGGCACCGGGCCGGTGCCGACCTGGTGGCGGTGCGCCGGGCCGGGCAGCGCTCGCACCCGGTGTTGGTCGGCCGCCGCTGGTTCGCTGAGCTCGCGGCCTCGGCGGTGGGCGACCGGGGTGGCCGGGAGTTCTTCGACCGGCACGCCGGCGACACCAGCTTTCTGGACTACCCCGACGCGCTGGTCGACATCGACACTCCCGAGGACCTGCGCCTGGTGATCACTGACGATTCGGCCAGTACGCCGTCTGGTTAGGCACTTCGTCCAACAATCTCCGGCATAGTCTCTAGGTTTCGCCCTGAAAAGAAACAGATTCGGGCCTTCTGCCGGTGCTAATTTGCGGCCCGTCGACCTGATCCGGCGTCCATTTCTGGACGTCGAGAGGACGGTCCTGGCTGCAAGGGTGCTGCGTGAAGCGTCGGCGGAATGGTGTGCGAGCGGTCTGCGTCCTGGCGCTGGCCGCCGTGGGAATGGCCGGGTTGCAGGTGGGGGTGTCGCCGCGGTCCGGTCTGGCGGCTGCGGATTCCTCGACCGGGCCGGCTGGCCTGTTCGTTCCGGCGGCGGGTCGGTTGCTCGACACCCGTAACGGCACCGGTGGCTATGCCACGCCGATGCCGGCCGGGGCGGTGCGGACGGTGGCCGTGGCGGGCCGGGCGGGCGTTCCGGCGTCGGGGGTCAGTGCGGTGGCGCTGACTCTGACGGTGGTCGGTGCCGGGACGGTCGGGGCGGTCAGCGTGGCGCCGGGTGACGTGGCCACCCCGTCCGGGGCGGCGCTGGTGTTCAACCCGGGTGATTCGATCTCGAACACCGCGCTGGTGGCGCTGCACGCCGACGGTGGGTTGCACGTGCTGGCCGACCATGCGGTGAACCTGGTCATCGACGTGCAGGGGTACTTCACCGCCGGATCGGCGACCGCGCCGGGCGGGTTCGTGGCGGTCTCCCAGACCCGGCTTGCCGATACCCGCAGCGGCTCCGGGGTGCCGGCGGCGAAGGTGGGCACCGGGGGAGCGGTGACGGTACAAGCTGCCGGCCTGGCAAGTGTGCCTCCCGATGCCAGTGCGGTGTACGCCAACATCACCGTGCTCAACCAGGCCGCGATCGGCTACCTGCGCACCTACGCCGCCGACCAGCCCGTGCCGAGCACCGGGGCGCTGGACTTCGACGACTCGGCCACCGCCCAGTCGGTCGCGATCCCGCTCTCACCGGACGGCCAGTTCAAGGTGCTGGTCGGCGCCGGCGGCCCGGTGGATCTCGTGGTCGACATCCAGGGCTACTTCACCGCCGCCGCCAGCCAGGCGACCTTCACCCCGGCCGCGGTGCACCTGCTCGACACCCGGGTCGCGCCGGTGCGGACGCTGGCCGGCAACTCGGTCACCAAGCTCACCGTGGCGGGCGTCGCGGGAATTCCGGCCCTGACCGACGGGCTGGCGGCGGTGGCGCTGAACCTGCGCACCGTGCACCCGGCGGGTGCGGCCGGCGGTTACCTGCGGCTGTGGCCGAGCGACCGGCCCGAGCCCGCCACCTCGAACGTCAACTACACCGCCGACAACGTCTACCGCACCGACCTCGCCATCGTCGCGGCCGGCACGGACGGCAGCATCAACATCCGCAACGGCGGCTCCGCCCCGGTCGACCTGGTCGTCGACGTCGAGGGCTGGTTCGCCGACCCCGGGCCCAGCCTGCCGGTGGTCACCTCCAGCGGTTATCCCGCGCACAGCTGGACACCGCCCGGCGGGGCGCCGGCCAGCTTCACCATCGCCGACACCGGCGGCGGAACCCCGGCCACCGGGTTCAGCTACTCCCTCGACGACGCGGCAGCCAGCACGGTGAGCGGTCCCTCGGCAGCGATCACGCTCACCGCACCGACCTCGCCGGGGGAGCACACGCTGACCGTGACGGCGACCGACCGCTACGGCGTCACCTCACCGGCCAGCCATTACACCTTCAATATCGGCGCGCCACCCGCGCCGCCCACCGGCCTGGCGGTCACCACCGGTGACTCCTCGGCCGACCTGACCTGGACCGCCGGCGGTGACAACGGCGCCACCACCTTCGGCTACACCTTCGCAATCCTGGACCGCACCACCGGTAGTGAGCCGGTGCAGCTGGGCAGCTGCGCCACCTGCACCCACTTCGTGCTGACCGGCCTCGACCCGACCCACAGCTACGCCGCCCAGGTCGCCGCCGTCAGTGCGGCCGGCGACAGCACGCCCAGCACCAGCGACGACTTCACGGCCACCGGCGACCCTGTCAGCTGCCCCGCGGATGACGACACCTGCGCCACTCAGGACGTCACGAAACCCGCCGACCTCCACCCGCTCTACGCCGACTACGACCAGAGCGGCACCGACGCGGATCCCCCGCTCGACACCAGCCAACTGACCGACCCGAACGCCACCGACGCCCCGGCCTGCACGCCAAGCACCGGTCGGGAGGGAGGCTGGGTCTGCGCCGTTCCGGACCCCTCGGCCACCGAGGATCCGTCCGCGTTCTCTGGCGGCTGCAGTCTCGCCTTCAGGTGCTACGACCGATTCGACGCCGAGCATGCGGACTGGGAGGGCCTCATCTTTTACGGCTACTACGACCGCCGCGGCTACCACCAAATAGGCAGCATCCGCGCGAGAGTCGAGTGGGAAACAAGCGGGGGCAACGTCGACAGCGCGATGTTCTACCGCGCCACCGGCCCCGCCTACACCCATAACGTGGTGTTCACCGCGGCCATGTTCAACGGCGCACCGGGCGCGCGCCACGGCGGCAGTTACATCAACCGCACGCGTGCCTACAGTTCCGTCTACAGTTACGTCCCGCAGGGCCACGAAATCATCTGGGACTACCACCAGTACAACGACGATATGTGGGACCACAACGTCCTCAACGTGTTCATCTGGTCAGCACCCAACTACCCCGGGTACTGGTACTTTTACGTCCGCAGCCCCACCGCCCACACCAACCGTCTGGGTTTCCGGGCTCGGTACACATTCAACGACCCGAACGCCGGCGGCCTGCCCCAGGACCGGTTCGGCACCGGGCACCACCAGTGGTGAGCCGACCATGACCCCTCTACCGTTCGGTCCTTACTACTTCGGGCCGCGCGACGACGACCCCGTCCGCCAGGCCCGCCGCTCGGCTCCCTTCGTCATCATCGTCTACCACCCCCACAGGGGGGCCTGGACGGCGATTTGGACCGACAAGGTGAGCCGCCTCGGCAGGTTGAATGGCACCCGCGAAGAGGTCATCGCCTGGGCCCGCGAACGATGTGACGACATCCTCTACGCCGATCCCGACGACACGACGGCCCCGTTGGTGCCGCTTGAACCGGACGAGGAGTAGGGACGGCTCAGTTCGGCACCCGTTCGGCCAGTGCGGCCAGTGCCTTGGGGAAGATCTCGGCCGGCGGGGTGACCAGGCCGGCACCCACTTGTCCTACCCCGGCCACCCGTCCGGCCATGCCGGTGTTGATCTGCGGCAGGATCTCGGTGCGCACCACCTTCGTCACGTCGATGCCGGTCGGCGAGCCGCGGAAGTCCAGCACCGGGATCGAGTACATCGGGTGCTCGCCGACGGTGATCTCATACATCCGCCGGGACGCGGCCAGCGCGTCGGCCACCTCGCCGCCGACGAACCGGACGATCGCCGGGGCGGCCGCCATCGAGAAGCCGCCCAGTCCCGCGGTCTCGGTGATCGCCGAGTCTCCGATGTCGGGGTTGGCGTCGGAAGGCCCGTAGTCGCCGAGGAACAGCCCGTCGGCCAGTTGGGCCGGCCCGGTGAACCACTCGTCGCCGGTGCCCGACACCTGGATGCCGAAGTCGGTGCCGTTGCGCGCCATCGCCACCACCACCGTGGAGCCGGGGATGTCGCGGGCGGCGTCCAGGGTGAGCTTGCAGGCCGGCATCGCCAGGTTGAGAAAGAAGTGGTCGTTGCCGGCGACGAAGCGCACCGCCTCGGCCACGTCGGACGTCGGGGCACCGGAGCCGATCAGGTCGGGCAGCAGTTCGCGCAGCAGCATCAGGGTGCCGGCCCGGTTGCGGTTGTGCGCCTCGTCGCCCATCTGCAGCATCTGCGCCAGGATCGCCCTGAGGTCCACCGGCCCGCGCCGGCGCACCGCCGTCTGCAGCAGCGGGCCGAGCACCGCCGACATCCAGCGCAGCCGGTCCAGCACCTCGGGGGAGTAGGCGCCGTAGCGCAGCACCTTGCCCAGGCCCTCGTTCAGGCTGCAGTAGGTGCGCCGGCCGGTGGCCGGATCCTCGACCACGAACAGCCACATGGACGCCGACACCACGCCCGCCATCGGGCCGACCGTCGCGTGGTGGTGACAGGGGTCCAGGGTGAACCCGGCACCGGAGGCGAACAGCTGCTCGGCCTCGCCCGGCTGCTCGACCACCCCTTCCAGCGCGGCGGCGCCGAGCAGGGCACCGCGCAGCGGGCCGGACGCGCGCGCCCAGTCGATCGGCGGCCCGGCGTGCAGGAAGTCCCGGTCGGACAGGCCCAAAGTCGGTCCGGCCGGCAGCACGTCCACCAGGTGCGCGTCGGTTCCGACGATCCGCCGCAGCGCCTCGGCGTTGGCCGGCAGCCGCCGCGGGTCGGCCAGCACCCGGGCCAGGTCGGCCTCGGTGCCGGGCATCGGCGGCCGCCAGTCGACCTCGCTGACCTCGGCGCCCTGGGCGGCCAGCGCCTCGGCGAACAGGCCGACCCCGGCGGTCACCACCCGGGGCGCCGGTCCGGTGAACCGTGAGCCGGACGGCGAGCTGTTGGACCGAGTGCCGCTCATGCCCGGCCTCCGATCAGGCTGAGGGCGTACCGGGTGGCGGCGGCGTTGGAGGCGAACACCACGGCCCCCGCGTCGGCCAGCCGCCGGGCTGAGGCCTCCAGCTGCTGCGGATCCCGGCGGGCGCCGATCAGGCTCACCACCACCGGCACCTGCGCACCGGCCAGCAGCGGCACCAGCTCACCGACCGGGTCGGGATGGCTGCCGTGCCCGAGCAGCACGTCCAGCAGCACCACGGCAGCGCCCGGATCGGCCAGCTCGTCGGCCAACCGCTGGTTGCGCAGCGACGGGTCGATCATCGGGTGCGCCCGGCCCTGGGTGAGCGCGTCGTCGCCGAAGTCGATCATCAGGTGACCGGACCAGCGCAGCGTGGCGTCCAGCGCCCAGTCCGGCCGCAGCGGGATGTTCGAGCGCACCTCGCCGAGCTCGGCACTGGCGACCAGCATCGCCTCGTCGCACAGCGTGCCGCCGCAGAACAGCCCGCGCAGCGCCCCGGCCCGCGCCGCCGGCGGCCGGTCGGCGCCCCAGCGCGGCCAGTCCGGCACCGGCACCCCGAGCTCGGCCAGCACCGCCTCGGCCGCCTGGGTCAGGTCCGGTTGGCCGGCCCCGAGCAGCGCGAACGACACCGGGGTGGCCAGGTCGGCGGCGGCCGCGCGAATCCGGTCGGCGACCGGCTCGGCCGGCGGCTTGGACACCACCAGGATCAGCTCGGTGCCCGGGTCGGTGTCCAGCGCGGCCAGCGCGGCCAGCGTGGACCGGCCGGCCACCGGCTCGGACAGGTCCCGGCCGCCCACCCCGAGGGCGGCGCTGACCCCCACCCCGGCGGCGTCCAGCAGGCAGAGCAGTTGCTGGGCCCCGGTGCCGGACGCGGCCACCAGGCCGACCGGGCCGCGGTCCACCGTGTGCGAGAAGCCCAGGCCCAGGCCGCCGACCACCGCGGTGCCACAGTCCGGCCCCATCACCAGCAGCCCGCGTTCGGCTGCGGTGTTCTTGAGCCGGATCTCGTCGTCGACGGAGACGTTGTCGGAGAAGATCAGCACGTCGCAGCCGGCGTCCAGGGCGTCCATCGCCTCGGCGAAGGCGTGCCGGCCCGGCACCGAGATCAGCGCCAGCCCGGCGCCGGTGGCGGCGACGGCCGAGCCGGTGGTGCGCGGCGGCTGCTCGGCAACGGCACCGCCGGACGCCCGCCGCGGGGCGCTCAGCAGCTGCTCGGCAAGCCCGGCGGCGGCCTCGACCGCCTGCGGGTCGCTCGCCCGGACGGCGATGAACAGCTCGTACGGCGAGCCGTCGCCGGGAGCGTCGAAGCCCATGCCGGCCAGCAGCTCCAGGTTGAGTTCGGTGGCCATCCCGACCATTGCGGCCTGCACCCCCGGGGCCTGGCCGACCTGCCGGCTGACCTGCAGCAGCGTCACCGAATCGGCGTACAGGCCGCGGCGCACCAGCACCCGTTCCGAGCTCATCTACCCGCCTCCAACCGGTCGTGCGCCTGCGTTCCCGGCCGGCGGCCCCTGGCTGGAACGTAATCGGTGAGCTACCTTCTGCCGATGGTTACAGTTGCCAACCATCAGGCTTCCAACCTACGCAACCTGCCAGCGGCGACCACCGACGGCGTGAGTGTGGCGAACCTGCTGGCGGCACCGAGCCTGGCCGATCTCACGGTGCTGGCGGGCCTGGCCGGCCTGGATCGCACGGTACGCGGGGTCAGCGTCTGCGAGCTTGCCGACATCGTGCCGTGGGGTAAGCCGGACGAGCTGGTACTGGGCACGGTGGAGGCGCTCGGGCCATTGTCGACCGGTACTCGCAGCGCCGAACTGCTGTCGCTGATCGCCGACCTGGACGCTCGCCAGGTGCCGGCCCTGGCGCTCCGGCTCGGGGCCGAGCAGCTGCCGCCGGAGGTGGTTGAATTCGCCGACGAGCTGGGCTTCCCGGTGCTGCGACTGCCCGACCGGCTGGCCTTCGACGAGGTGCTGACCGAGGTTTTCGAGGTGCTGCTGGACCGGCAGAACCAGGTGCTCAGGCAGGCCGACGCGCTGCACCGGGCGATCGCGACCATCGTGCTCAACGGCGGCGGCCTGCCCCAGATCGCCGACGAGGTGTCCCGACTGCTGGACTGCCTGCTGCTGATCACCACGCCGGACGGCCGGGTGCTGGCCTCCGACGGCGACGCCAGCTACCGGCAAGGTGTGGAGCTTGCGGAGCTGTTCGACGCCAGCGGCCGGTTCCTCGTCGAGCGGCTGCGGATCGGGCTGCAGCCGGCGTCCGGGGAGTCCGCCACCGGCGCTGAGATCGCGATGACCTCGATCGTGGCCGGCGGGGTGGACCACGGCCGGATCGTGGCCTACCGGCAGCCGGACGGCCTGCCGCCGGGCACCGTGCAGGCACTGGAGCGGGTGGCCATCGTGGCCGCGCTGACCATCACCAAGGAGCTGGCGGTCTCGGCGGTCGAGGGCAAGTTCCGCGGCGACTACCTGCGCGACGTGCTGACCGGGCAGATCCCGGTGGACGAGCCGGTGGTGCAGCACTGCCGTTCGCTCGGTTGGGATATCGACCGCCCGATGGTGGTGCTGGTGGCCGAACTGGACGCCGCCGAGCCCAGCAGGCCCGGGGTGGCGCCGGCGGGGCCGTCGGTGGTGCACCGCTCGCAGCACGAACGGTTCGTCTCGGCCTGGCAGCAGGTGCTGCGGGCCCGGGACAAGGCCGCGCCGGTGGTGGGTTTCAGCCACGAGGTGGTGGCCCTGGTGCCGGTGCGCTCGGGGGAGACCTCGCGCACCGTGGCCGAACTGATCGCGGCCGTGTCCGGTGACCGGGGCGGTGGCCGGCAGTCCTTCAGCGCCGGGGTGTCGCGCCGGGTGCTGGAGCCGTCCCAGATCGCCACCGGCTACGCCCAGGCACGCAAAGCGGTCTCGGTGGGCCGGCGGGTGCACGGCAACGGCAGCGTCTCGCACTTCGACTCGCTCGGCGTGCACCGGCTGCTGTCGCTGGTACCCGACACCGGCGAGCTGAAGTCCTTCGCCACCGAGGTGCTGGGGGATCTGGCCGGTGACGCCGTCGAGGCCGCCGACCTGCGGCTGACCCTGCAGACCCTGCTCGACACCAACCTCAACGTCGCCGAGACCGCCCGACTGCTGCACTTTCACTACAACACGCTGCGGTACCGGATCAGCAAGCTGGAACGCATCGTCGGGCCGTTCACCACCGACCCGCACCTGCGGCTGGACGTGGCGCTGGCCTTGCAGGTCGTCCAGATGCGCGGTATCTGAGCGGGGCGCCGTCCTTCTTGACGTATTCCGATAACGGAATATGATTTCGCCATGGCCCGGGCCGCGACCACGACGGACGCGTTCAACGCGATCGCCGAGTCCCGGCGCCGCCAGATCCTGGACGTCCTCGCTGCCGGCGAGCGGGACGTCACCGAGCTGGGAACGGCGCTCGACCTGCCGCAGCCGCTGGTGTCCAAGCACCTGCGGGTGCTGCGCGAGGTGGGCCTGGTCGAGGTGCGCGAGGACGGCCGGCACCGGCGTTACCGGCTCAACGCCGCCTCGCTCAAGCCCGTCTCGGACTGGCTGCGCGGCTACGAGCGGTTGTGGTCGGCGCGGCTGGACCGGTTGGAGAACGTGCTGGAAGAACTGAGGGAAACGGAGCAGGGCAAATGACCGCACCGACGAGTAGCGGCGCCGCCGTGGTGACGCTGCCGACCGACACCCAGATCCTGATCACCCGGGAGTTCGCGGTGCCCAGGCACCTGGTGTTCCGGGCCTGGACGACACCGGAACTGGTCCGGCGCTGGTGGCACGCCGACCGCGGCGAGGTGACCGCCGCCGAGATCGACCTGCGGGTCGGCGGCCGGTGGCGCTTCGCCATGGTCACCCCGAGCGGGTTCGAGGTGGCCTTCTCCGGCGAGTACCGCGAGATCGTGCCGGACGAGCGGCTGGTCTGGACCGAGACCTACGAGCGGATGCCGGATGCCGAGACTGTGCAGACGATGACCCTGACCGTAACCGGCGGCCGCACCACCATGACCATCCTGGCCGAGCACCCCAGCCGGCAGGTACGCGACGCCGTGCTGGAATCCGGCATGGAGGCCGGCCTGCAGGACGCGCTGCGGCTGCTGGAGCGGGCGGCGGAGACACTGCGCTGACCTCTGACGCTCGGCCGGGCGCGATACTGAGGCATGGCCACTGACAACGGCACCCCGGTCGGCCCGCTGGACGGCGCCTTGGTGCCGCGCTACGCCGGCCTTGCCACCTTCGCCCGGCTGCCCCGCCGCGACCAGGTTCCGGACTTCGACGTCGCCGTACTGGGCGTGCCGTTCGACAGCGGGGTGAGCTACCGGCCGGGTGCGAGGTTCGGGCCGGCCCACATCCGGCAGTCGTCCCGGCTGCTGCGCCCGTACAACCCGGCACTGGAGGTGTCGCCGTTCGGCACCCAGCAGGTGGTCGACGCCGGTGACCTGACCGTCAACCCGTTCGACATCGGCCAGGCCATCGGCCAGATCGAAGCCGGCGCCGCCGAGCTGGCGGCCGCCGGCAAGCTGCTGGTACTGGGCGGTGACCACACCATCGCACTGCCGCTGCTGCGGGTGATGCACGCCCTGCACGGGCCGATCGCGGTGCTGCACTTCGATGCCCACCTCGACACCTGGGACACCTATTTCGGCGAGCCGTATACCCACGGCACGCCGTTCCGCCGGGCCTCGGAGGAGGGCCTGCTGGACCGCGAGCACTGCCTGCACATCGGCATCCGCGGCCCGCTGTACCGGCCCGAGGACCTCACCGACACCTTCGATCTGGGATTCGCCACCGTGCACTGCACGGAGCTGGAGACCCTCGGGGTGGCCGGCACCGTCGAGCGGATGCGGGCCCGGCTCGGTGACCGGCCGGTCTACGTCTCGATCGACATCGACGTTCTCGATCCGGCGTTCGCCCCCGGCACCGGAACGCCGGAGGCCGGCGGCATGACCTCCCGCGAGCTGCTCGCGGTGCTGCGCGGGCTGATGGGCGCCAACGTCGTGTCGGCCGACATCGTCGAGGTGTCGCCGGCCTACGACCACGCCGAGATCACCGGCATCGCGGCCGCGCACGTCGGCTACGAGCTGCTCTCCGTCCTCGCCCTCACCTGACCCCGACGGCGACGCGCTCCCAACCTCGATCGAGGACGAGTGGGTGCTGCTCAGCTTCTGATGTATGGGGCATGTGTAAGCGATGACGTCCGGAGCGCCCTGGAGGGCGTAACTCTGCGGTGGCTTATTGACCTATTTAAGATAGAAACCTACATTTAGTGGTGTAGTTCCTCTAGAGGCGGTTTGACGAAGTACTACTCGGTCCGCTCTTCGCGGGCCGCGACTCAACCGAGCCAGAGGAGAATGTCTATGAAGCGCATTGCTGCGTTGGCCATGACCGTGACATCGGCGGCGGCGATGGGGCTGGCGCTCGCGGCGCCAGCAAGTGCGAGCAGCCAGACCACCATCTACACCAACGGGACCGCGGCCGGCGTCGGCCAGTTCCAGAGTTCGGGCGAATGGTTCTACGCCTGTGACGTCAAGACCGACGGGTACGGCGTCCAGGTCGACTGGTACGTCGTGACGAACCCGTCCAACAGCGGCTCGGTGCGCGACGGCGACGGCAACAACGGCAACTGTGCGGGCCAGAACGCCAGTATCACCGAGGGGAAGGCCGTCAATTACCGGGTCTGCCTGACCAACAACGGTTCGGAGATCGCCTGCACCGCATACGTCAGGGACACCGCCTGATCCATCGCAGTGTCGGGGCCGAATCGGGTAGCGATACGGCCTGACGGACCCGTCCGGCACACCGGCGGGGCGAGCCATCGCCCCGCCGGTGTGTCTGTGACAGCCCCTCTGGCCGGCTGGGCACGTGGCGTTCGGGTTCCCTCGGGCCTACCGTGGAAGGCGACGGCCTGGTACGCGGCCAGAATGACAGCGCTGGGCCGGGGGAGTCGATATGACAGTCCACCAATGCCCCAAGTGCGAACTGCGCTTCACCTGGAAGACCGAGCTGGAAGACCACTGCGCCACCGATCATCCGCAGTTCAAGCACGAGTATCCGGTGCGCCGTCCGGCAAGCGGTGCGGCGGCCGGGCACGATCGGCCGGTGGGCGGGTCGACAGCCGGCGGCCCGACCCGACCCGCCGGCTGAATGCAGGCCGGCGCGACCTGCCGGCCGACCGGTTCGTCGGGTAGTTCCGCGCTGTCCCGGCCACCCCGATCCCGGCTGCGGCGTGTCACAGCTGCCAAGCCGATCTTTCGTCGACACTGCACCGTGTAGCTGAGGCTGCCCGGTCACTACCGTGCGGCCACACCCCTTCGCTCGGGAGGCCATGATGGCTGCGTTCGGATGGAATTTGGTCTACGACGGCAAGACGCCGCCGCCGGGCGCGGTGGTGCGTCCGGGCGAGCGGTTGTCCTGGTTGCGGATGGGCGGCCTGGGCGCGCAACACGTGGTGGCGATGTTCGGGGCCACCTTCGTCTTCCCGGCGATCATGGGCCTGAACCCGAACCTGGCCGTGATGATGTCGGGCGTCGCGACCATCCTGTTCCTGCTGATCGTCAAGGGCCGGGTGCCGTCCTACCTCGGCACCTCCGCCTCGTTCGTGGCCGCGGTCGCCGCGATCCGCGCGCAGGGCGGCGACTCGGCCCAAGTGACCGGTGCGATCCTCGTCGCCGGCCTGATCCTGGCCGCGGTCGGCCTGCTGGTGCACTTCGGCGGCAGCCGGTACGTGCGCATGGTGCTGCCACCGGTCGTCACCGGTGCGGTGGTGATGCTGATCGGGTTCAACCTGGCCACCGTCGCCACCTCGGTGTACTTCCCGTCCGAGCAGTGGATCGGCCTGCTCACCGCGCTGTTCGTGCTGGTCGTCGCGGTGCTGGTGCGCGGCTTCCTCAGCCGGATCGCGATCTTCCTGGCGCTGGTCTTCGGCTATGTCATCAGCTGGATCGCCGACCGGATCAACGACGTGCCCAAGTGCGGCGGCGCGATCACCACCGCCTGCACCGGCACCGGCCACCGGATCGACTGGAGCGGGGTGCGCAGCGCCTCCTGGCTCGGCTGGCCCAAGGACATCATCAGCCCGACCTTCGGCCCGCTGACCGGCCCGCACCTGCCGGCGTTCAAGTTCACCTTCATCCTGCTGGTGATCCCGTCGGTGATCGCGCTGATCGCCGAGAACTCCGGCCACGTCAAGGCTGTTTCGGAGATGACCGGCGACGACCTGGACCCCTACCTGGGCCGGGCCTTCGTCGGCGACGGCGTCGGCACCGCGGTGGCCTCGCTGGTCGGCGGCTCGCCGACCACCACCTATGCCGAGAACATCGGCGTGATGGCCGCGACCCGCATCTACTCCACGTTGGCCTACTACATCGCCGCCGTGGTAGCCATCCTGTTCGGGTTCTGTCCCAAGTTCGGCGCGATCGTGGCCGCCACCCCCGGCGGCGTGCTCGGCGGAATCACCCTGGTGCTGTACGGCATGATCGGCCTGCTCGGCGCCAAGATCTGGGTGGAGAACCGCGTCGACTTCGGCAATCCCGTCAACCTGGTGCCGCTGGCTGCCGGCATCATCGCCGGTATCGGCAACCTGGCGATCAAGTTCACCGACACCTTCTCCATCACCGGGATCGCGGCCGGCACCCTGATCGTGCTGATCGGTTACCACCTGGTGCATATCCTTGCTCCGAGGGTCGGTGGCATGGCGGCGGTGGAGAACACCGCCCCGTTCACCGACCGTCCGACGCGCGGCATGGACTCGCCTGCGTACCGGGACGCCGACGTGCCGGCGCATCAGGGCACCGACGTGCCGGCGCATCAGGGCACCGACACACCGAGGCACGGAGGTTCTACGACAGGGTGAAGCCGCCAGCGTTCGACTACAGCCGTCCGGAGTCTCTCGACGAGGCGTTGGACCTGCTGGCCGGCTTCGGGCCGGACGCCAAGGTGTTAGCGGGCGGCCAGAGCCTGTTGCCGCTACTGTCGATGCGGCTGGCCGCGCCGGCCCGGCTGGTGGATGTCAACCGGCTGGCCGAGTTCGCCTACGTACGCTCCGGCCCGGACGCCGTCCGGGTCGGAGCCCTGGCCCGGCACGCCGCGCTGCTGCGCGACGCCGGTGCCCGGGAGCACCAGCCGCTGCTGGCCGAGGCGGTGGCCGCGGTCGCCCACCCGACCATCCGCAACCGCGGCACCTCGGTGGGCAGCCTGGTGCACGCCGACCCGGCCGCCGAGCTGCCCGCGGTGCTGTGCCTGCTCGGCGGGTCGGTGACGCTGGCCTCGAGCACCGGCCGGCGCACCGTGCTGGCCGAGAACTTCTTCCTCGGGCCGCTGGAGTCGGCCGTCCGGCCCGGCGAGCTGGCGGTCGAGGCGAGCTTTCCCGCGCTCGGTGCCCGCAGCGGTACCGCGTTCGGAGAGGTGTCGCGCAGGCACGGCGACTACGCGGTCTGCGGGGTGGCGGTGCTGGTCGAACTCGACGACGACCTGCGGGTCGCCGGAGCCCGGGCCGGCTACCTGTCGGTGGCGCCCACCCCGCTGGTGCTGGACCTCACCGCGGTGGCCGCCGGCCGGCCGTACGACGCGGACTTCGCCGAGGCTGCGGCGTTCGCCCGCGACGCCGTGGACCCGGAGCCGGACATCCACGCCAGCGCCGCTTACCGCCGGCAGCTGGCCGGGGTGCTGACCGGCCGGGCGCTGCACATCGCCGCCCGGCGAGCTGCCGGACAGGCCGACGAGGCCGCCGCATGAGCGAGGATCGCAGCGGAGCGAGGACCGGAGCGAATGCCCGCGATGAGCGCTCGCGCGAAGAGCCGGTGACGACATGAGCGAGGATCGCAGCGGAGCGAGGACCGGAGCGAATGCCCGCGATGAGCGCTTGCGCGAAGAGCCGGTGACGACA
>Ga0207708_10000040_pt1 | contig 130242 bp, 99 predicted proteins | sample KBSK5101metaG_FD_184340 | JGI IMG/M metagenome (GOLD analysis project Ga0207708, IMG submission 184340) | Corn, switchgrass and miscanthus rhizosphere microbial communities from Kellogg Biological Station, Michigan, USA - KBS K5-10-1 metaG... | ecosystem: Host-associated > Plants > Roots >...
CCTCTCGGATCTTGTCGAGATCGAGATCAGCAACCACCAACGCGTCCTTATCACGTGGCGCTTCAACGACGAATTGCCCGCGCGGATCGCAGAAGTAACTCTGTCCGTAAAACTCACCGATGTTCCACGGCTGTTCGTGCCCGACGCGATTGATCGCACCGATGAAGTAACCGTTCGCCACGGCGTGTGCCGGCTGTTCGAGTCGCCACAAATATTCCGACAGCCCCGCCACGGTCGCTGACGGATTGAAAACGATCTCCGCGCCGTTCAACCCGAGTGCGCGCGCGCCTTCAGGAAAGTGGCGGTCGTAACAGATGTAGACGCCGATGCGCGCGAAGGCAGTGTCGAAACATGGATAGCCGAGATTGCCGGGCCGGAAGTAAAACTTCTCCCAGAAACCCGGATTCACGTGTGGTATGTGGTTCTTACGATACTTGCCGAGATACTTGCCGTCCGCATCGATCACCGCGGCGGTGTTGTAGTAGATGCCGGTCAGTTCTTCTTCGTAGATCGGCACGACGATGACCATCCCGTGTGCTTTCGCGACTTCCTGCATCAACCTCACGGTTGGACCATCGGGAATACGTTCGACCGCTTCATACCAGCGCGTCTGTTGTTCGGCGCAGAAGTAAGGAGTAGTGAAGATCTCCTGCATGCAGATAATCTGCACGCCTTGCTGCGCGGCTTGTTCGATATAGGTCAGGTGCTTCTCGATATTGAGCCGCTTGATTTCCTCGATCGGCAGATCGGTGGCGGCGGCGTTTGCACATTGGATAAGTGCGCATTTAACTGTGCGTGGCATGGCTAATCCTCGTCACTCAAAGATAGATCTCTTATAGCATTTAGCGTCATCGCTTATCTAGCGCTTGTTCTCATGAGCAGCAGGTGGGTGAGGGCAGCGGCGCCGAAACCGACGAACCAGGCGTAGTCGTAGAGCGGTCTTAGACTGTGCACGACGAGGCCGATCCACGCGAGCCCACAGCCAATCAGAGTCGCAATGACTGCGCGCCAGTTCCAGCCGCCGTTGTAGGTGTAAGCTCCTTCGCGACGGTATAGATCGCCGAGCTCGAGGCGCTTCTTGCGTACGAACCAGTAATCAGCGATCAGGACTCCGGCGATTGAACCGAGACCGCCCGAGTAACCAACCAGCCACGCGAAGATATAACCCGAAGGATCGGCGAGCAGTCGCCAGGGTTGCATGAGGATGCCGACGATACCGGTGATAAGTCCGCCGGTGCGAAACGAGATCCACTTCGGAAACGCGTTGGCGAAGTCGTTGGCAGGCGAAACAACATTGGCCGCGATGTTGACTGCGAGTGTAGCGACCACCACCGTGAACATCGAGATAGCGATCACCACCACACTCTGAAACTGTCCGACAAGTTTCATCGGATCCCAGAGCTCTTCGGGTTTCATGTGCGGATAGATAACCACTGCGGCCGACGTGATCATCACGCCCATCGCCGCAAAGATTGTCATCGTGCTGGGCAGCGCCACCACCTGGCCCACGACCTGATCGCGCTGGCTCTTACCGAAGCGCGTGAAGTCGGGCATGTTGAGCGAGAGCGTCGCCCAAAATCCGATCATGCCGGTGAGTGATGGAATAAAGACAGGCCAGAACTCGCCGAACGTATGAAACTTTCCTTGTTGATTGAGCAGGTAACCGATGCCATTTGCGCGCCACAACGCCCACCCGAGCAACAGCGCGGTCATGATCAGGACGAAAGGCGCGGCCCAGTTTTCGACTTTCCTGAGCAGGTCCATGCCGCGATAAATGATGTAGATGTTGAAACTCCAGAACAGCAGGAACGACAACCATTCGGTCGGCGTATGACCGCCGATTGGACCACCGAGCAGCGTCTGCCATCCCGGAATAATGGCCTTGAAGAAAGTATTTAATGCCTCGCCGCCGATCCACGCCTGAATACCAAACCACCCGCAGGCGACGATCGCGCGCATTAGTGCGGGCACGTTTGAACCGAGTGTGCCGTAAGCGGCGCGCGCAAAAACGGGAAAGGGAATGCCGTACTTCGTGCCCGGATGTGAGTTGAGCAGGATCGGTACCAGCACGATCGTGTTGCCGAGGAGGATCGTGAACAGCGCCTGCCACCAGTTCATGCCGGCACTGATCAATCCTGACGACAACATGTACGTCGGAATGCAGTGCGCCATGCTGATCCAGAGCGCGGCGTAGTTGTAGGTGGTCCAATTGCGTCGCGAGATGGGAACCGGTGCGAGATCGTCGTTGTAAAGTGAACTTTGACTGATCTCTTCGAGCGCTTCCGGTTTCAGCTCGATACGTCCGTCGGGATGTTGAATGGTTTCGGTCATAGGATCTTAGCCACGGATTAACACGAGTGAACGCGGATCAGATTTAATTGTTTACTGCTTATCCGCGTTTATTTGCGTAAATCCGTGGCTAAATATTTACGCATGTGCCGCGCTTCAGGAATTGTCCATCCCCTGCTTTCCCTTTGAACTCTCCTTTATCGATCACGACCTTGCCGCGCGAGAGCACAGTCTCAACCACGCCTTTGATCTTCTTACCCTCGTAAGCATTGTAGTCGCAGTTCATATGCTGTGTTTTCACGCTCAGCGTTTGTTCTTTTTCCGGATCGAAGAGCACGATGTCCGCATCCGATCCGATCGCGATCGTGCCCTTCTTTGGAAACAATCCGAACATCTTCGCGGCTGCGGTCGAGGTCAGTTCGACAAAACGATTCAGGCTAATGCGATTTTCAACCACGCCGCCGTTGTAAATCAGCGGCACGCGATTCTCGACGCCAGGCGCGCCGTTCGGGATCTTAGTGAAATCATTAAGGCCGAGCTCTTTCTGCTCCTTCATACAGAACGGGCAGTGATCGGTCGAGATCACTTGCAGGTCGTCCATCTTCAAACCTTTCCAGAGTTCAGCCTGGTTTGACTTGTCGCGCAGCGGTGGAGTCATGACGTACTTGGCGCCGTTGAAACCTGGCTCGTCGTAGTTGTCGAGGGAAAGGAAGAGATACTGCGGACACGTTTCAGCGAAGGCGGGAATACCGCGATCGCGCGCCTGTCGCACCTGGTTGAGCGCGTCGGCGCACGACAAGTGAACGATGTACACGGGCGACTCGGCCATCTCCGCAATCGCGATGGCGCGATGAACGCCCTCTGCTTCGGCGACGGTTGGTCGCGTGAGGGCGTGATACTTCGGCGCGGTCCGGCCCTGCTCGAGTGCGCGTTTGATGATCTCGTTGATGACGATGCCGTTTTCAGCGTGCATGCAGATGAGACCACCGCGTTGGCCCGCCGCGGACATCGCGCGAAAGATCGTGGCATCATCGACGAGAAACACGCCCGGATAGGCCATGAACATTTTGAAGCTGGTCACGCCTTCGTCCATCGCGGTGTAGAGCTCTTCGATCTGTTTGTCTTCGAGTTCGGTAGTGATCAGGTGAAAGCCGTAATCGATAGCTGTTTTGCCTTCGGCTTTCTTGTGCCAGTTATCGATACCTTCGATCAGCGACTGGCCTTTGTACTGCACTGCGAAGTCGATGATGCTTGTGGTGCCGCCGTGCGCCGCTGCGATCGTGCCAGTGCGAAAGTCGTCGGACGACTCGGTGCCTCCGAACGGCAGTTCCATGTGTGTGTGTGGATCGATGCCACCGGGAATCACGAGTTTTCCGGCCGCGTCGATGGTCTGGTCCACCTCCATTTGCAGGTTCGCGCCGATAACGGAGACGCGCTCGTCTTCGATCAGAATGTCCGCTTTGTAATCATCGACCGCGGTCACAACACGGCCGTTCTTGATAAGAGTTTTCATCGTTTTATCCACAGATTACACAGATTCAATCGCGCTGCTTCAAACAAGGTTTGCTGGTGGCGGCGTCGGCGGCGCGACGCGCGTCTTCGTTGGCTTTTGGACCTGGCGAAATTTTTTCAGTGACACAGATCTCGGTTGCGGTGATTTTCGCGACCGCGAGGTAAGACATTAATTTGTTTGGTACCTCAGGATCTTCGTTCGCGTTGTAGCGCATAATCAATGCCACTGGCACCGCTTTTCCGTTTTGCGTCGCGAGTCGCCATTCGACTTTTGGACCAACGCTCGAAAACCCACTGCTTACCACACTCCAGAGTTCGAGTGAATGCTCCGCGCCTTTGGGTGTGATGACTGTGATGTTCTGGCGCAGGTCTCCTTCCGAGAGTATCAGTTTGTAACCGCCAGTCCCGGGACAGCGCGCTTCGAAACCATCATCACCTGCTTCAGCAGACTTGAGCGTGCGACACTGTTTTTCCCCGAGAGATGTATAAACACTGCGATTCGACTGCGCCGAGGCAGTCACAAAACATCCCAACAGGATCACCAATCCAGTTGCTAAAATCTCGTTAATAGAGATTTCCTTCGCGCTTGCGGCCGGTATAGTCAACATAGACCACTTTCAATTCGGTATAGAAATCGAGCGCGGTGGAACCTTGTTCGCGATCGCCGATGCCTGTGCCCTTCGAGCCGCCAAAGGGAATGTGAGCTTCACCGCCCGTGGTGGGCGAGTTGATATGAGTCATGCCCGTTTCGATGTCATCGACAAAACGGAAGATACGCGCGGCATCGTTGCTGAAGATCGACGAGGACAAGCCGTACTCGCAATCGTTTGCCACTTCCATCGCCGTTTCGAAATCTTTCACACGCAGCACTGACAGCACTGGTCCAAAGATCTCTTCGCGAGCAATCCGCATGTCGGGCGTGACGCGATCGAATACAGTCGGACGAACGAAATAACCTTTATCGAGCCCGGGCCCAGTTGCGCGCGCGCCACCGCAGGCGAGTGTCGCGCCATCCTCACGTCCGATGTCGATATATTTGAGCACAGTATTGAACTGACTCTCATCGACAGTCGGCCCCATCTCAGTTTGCGGATCCGATCCGGCGCCGATCCGCATTGATTCCGCTCGTTTCACGATACGTTCGACAAACTCGTCCGCAATCTGGTCCACCACCACTGCGCGACTCGTCGCCGTGCATCGTTGCCCTGAAGATCCAAACGCGCCTTGCGCGGTCGATTCAACGGCGAGATCCATGTCAGCATCTTCGAGAATCACCACCGGATTCTTACCGCCCATCTCACACTGCACTTTCGCACCACGCCGCGAAGCCTGTTCGTAGAGTCGAATACCGACACCGTTCGACCCGGTGAACGAGATGGCTTTGACGGCCGGGTGATTGATGATCTCGTCGCCTGCTTCGGAGCCGGAGCCGAGCACCAGGTTCAGCACGCTGGGTGGAATTCCCGCGGCTTCAAAAATCTCAGTAATGCGAACGGCAGTGGCAGGCGTGATCGAAGCCGGTTTGAAAACAACCGTGTTGCCGGCAACCAGGGCGGGCGCGATCTTCCAGACCGGAATGGCGACCGGAAAATTCCAGGGCGTGACGCATGCGACCACGCCGAGCGGCTGCTTGATCGTGTAAGCAAAGTTCAACGGCAATTCGGAAGGAATCGTCTCGCCCGTCATGCGTCGCGACTCGCCCGCACAGAACTCCGCGACGTTGATCGAGCGTTGCAGCTCACCGCGTGATTCGGCAATCGTCTTGCCCTCTTCGTGCGTGAGCAGTTGTGCCAGCTCTTCTTTGTTTTCCTCGAGTAAGCGCGCCGCTTTTCCGACGATGCGGCCGCGAACGGGAGCGGGCGTAGCGCGCCAGCTCCGAAAGGCGCCGGCGGCAGCCTCGACAGCCGAACGTGCTTCCTCGCGTGTAGCCTGGCGAATCGTGCCGAGGACGTCGTCCGTGTTCGCCGGGTTAATGTTTTGCGCGGTGCGTGTGGAGGCGGATTCGATCCATTTGCCGCCGATAAAATTGCGATATGTATTCATAGAAGTTGCTGGAATATATCCCGCAAAGGCGCAAAGGCGCAAAGAAAGATTTGCGTTTCCTCCTTTGCGTCTTTGCGCCTTTGCGGGAGAACTCATGCTATAAGGACGAGCATGACCGTCGAACCGCGAAGCATCCCTGAACTCCTGAAACAGCGCGTCAACGCTGCGCCGGATAAACCCTTCCTCTTCTCGGAAGCAGACAAACGCCAGTTCACTTACAGAGAATTCGAAGCCACCGTCGTGCGCACCGCAAACATGCTCGCCGCGAACGGTGTGCGGAAGGGCGACGTCGTCAGCCTGCTACTTCCGAACAGCGTCGAGTACGTCATCGCTTACTTCGCGTGCTGGCAATTGGGTGCGCTTGCCGGTCCAATCAATTCACTGCTCAAGTCGCAGGAGATCGCTTACGTGATTTCCAACTCAGAAGCCAAAGCGTTGCTGGTCAACTCAGAATTTCTGCCGGTGATTGAGTCGATACAGAACGATCTGCCAACGATCATTCGCTTTGACAACGAGTCGGAAGCCACCCGCGAATTCTCGCCTGAGCCTGGACCCGCGGCGGAAATCGATCTCGATCACGAGGCGATAATCATCTACACCTCCGGCACTACCGGTAAACCCAAAGGCTGCCTGCTCACGCACGGCAACGTCATCGCAAACGCACGCCAGATCACAAGTTGGCTCGGATTCACCGAAAAAGATCGACTGCTGACAATCATGCCACTGTTTCACATGAACGCGGTTTCAGTTACCACGATGTCGGCGCTTTATGCCGGTGGCTCGACGGTCGTGAGTCCGAAGTTTTCCGCTTCGCGGTTCTGGCAAATCATCTCGGATTACGAGATCACTTCTTTTGGTTCAGTGGCGACGATGCTGTCGATGCTCTTGAGCACGTACCCGGACGGTGTTCCAGAAGGACTGAAAACAGATCAATTGCGCTTTGCGATGTGCGGGTCGGCTCCAGTGCCCGCCGAAGTGTTGAGACGTTTTGAAGAGACGTTCAACTGTCTCGTGATCGAAGGTTATGGCCTGTCTGAATCGACTTGTCGCTCGACGTTCAATCCTCCCGATCAGCGAAGGCGTCCGGGTTCGTGTGGGCTTCCGATCGGCAACGAGATGCGCGTAGTGGACGAAGAAAATCGCGACGTGCCGGACGGCGAGCTGGGCGAGATCGTGCTGCGCGGCGAGAACATCCTGAAGGGCTACTACAAAAACGACGCCGCCAACGCCGCTGCGTTTCGCAACGGCTGGTTTCACAGCGGAGACATCGGTTATCGCGATGCGGACGGCTTTTTCTACATAGTCGATCGAAAGTCAGACATGATCATTCGTGGCGGCGAAAATATCTATCCGCGTGAGATCGATGAGGTGCTTTACCAGCATCCGGACGTCGCGGCGGCTGCGGTTGTCGGGGTTCCTGATGCTTTGTATGGCGAAGAAGTCGCGGCAGTGGTGGTCCTGAAACCTGGAGCAAAGACTTCCGAACAGGAAGTGATCGATTACTGCAAAGGACGACTCGCAGACTTCAAGTGTCCAAAGACAGTCCACTTCCTCCAGGATATTCCGAAAGGTCCGACAGGGAAGTTATTGAAGCGTGAACTCGCGAAGATGTTGTCCACAGATTACACAGATTCAGTTTGAGTCATGTGGGTAATCTGTGGATGAGCGCCGCGCCGATCTTTAATCCATGCCACGAGCAGCCAGAGCGCACAGATTCCGATCATGATCGCTGAGAACCATTTGCCGTAAAGTCCGTCAGGTGAAAATTTCTCAGTAGCTTCGTGCAGGAAGTCGCTGTTCGGAAGTAAACCAGCTTCGGCAAACTCGTGGAACGAATAGATGCCGACTTGGATCATGAAGAGCAGTAGGAAGATGCCGGTAACTTGAAAGAAGCGCTTTACGTTAATGAGGTGTCCGAACCTGGCCCAACCCCAGGCAAACGCGAGGGCCGCTACAAGACCGAGCAGGGCGCCGTTGATCACATTTGAAGTTTTGACCTGTATCAACATCAACGCCGTTTCCATTCCCTCGCGTGTAATCATCAGGAACGTAAACAGAAACACACCCAGCACCGCGGCGACGCGCGAACTCTTCGAAGAGACAGCACTCAGCCGTTCGCGCATACGCTGCTGGATTTTTGGACCAGTGCGCCACATGTGAATCACGAGCGTTCCCACCATCACCACTGCAATCGCGCCGAGCACCGCTTCTCGCAGAGCCTCGTTGTTAAAAAACTGGCTGATGTAGCCACCCACCGTGGCGCCAAACATACTCTGCACGACTTCGTCGTTAACGCCGGAGTTGAGCACGTAAGCCAGTCCCGCGCTGGCAGCGAGTGCGAGTACGATGGCGACGTAGACGGGTGCGGTCAGCCACTTTTGTCCTGATTTGCGGAGATAAGCGAGGATAACGGCGACGAGCAGGAAGGATTCAAAGCCTTCGCGCATTACGATGATGAATGAGTTCAGCATAGCGCTGCCGAGTATAGCCTAAATTGAAAATAGATTTCAATTTCAGTCAAGACGATCAGCCACAAAAAGGCACAGAAGGCACAAAACAACTTATTGAGGTGTTGTAGGGAGGATGGCGAGGTCGGCGCGCAGCGGCCCGAGCTTCGTGATGCACGTGACGCGGAGTGGTAGACGCTGGAGATCGTCGCTGAGCCACAGACGGAATTGATATTTGTCAGGCTCGGGATCGTCGGTCGTGAGTCGTAATGGAAACGCTTGCACGCGCCGCGTTCCTAATTGAATGGATTCGCGCGGCAAAGGGTCGATAAAGATTGTCTTCGGCTTGTTCTCGACCAGCATCGTGACCGCGCTTTTCTTACCGACAATCGGAGTGATCGTGCGGAGCACATAAAAAAAGGAAACGTAGTCGTGTGTGCCGACAGGAATCTCGATCCGGTCACCTTTGTCGCTCGTCACCGTTCCCGTGTCCTGATTAGTAGTGAGAATCTGGGTCAGGCGCCGTTGGCCCTCAACTAAATTCATCGAGGTGCGATAGGGCAGAAGTGACTTCGGATCCACATACGACTCGATCTGATCGCGAGCCACAAAGATCCGCGCGGCTGCGTTTGTAGTTTGCGCCGTGACTGTCAAAAGCAAACCGTCGCGCTCGAAATATCGCGAACGTCCGCGCACCTGAAAACTCGCCATCCCCAATGATGTGTTGCTGCCGCCAATGAACACCTGGTAGTTGAGCTCTTCACCGAGTTTAAAAGGAAAGTTACTCAACGGTGGTGGCGCAGCGGGCGTCGCAGCCGGTAGCGGCGCAGCAACAATCGGTGGCGTCGGAGTGGCGGTCTCCGCTGGCGGCTTGATGAGCTCGGAGCCGGCGAGTTCGGCTGTCAAGTCACCTGCGCGAAGACGCGCTATCATGAGTACCGGCACATGTCCTGCATCGTCACTGAAATGAACTTTGAGACTTCGCAGCGGCGAGTTGGAAACTTTGATCTGCGTGACGATCGTGGGAAACGAACCCACATTCGTCCTGATCGTTTCGCGGCCGGTTACTTTTAACTCCGCCTGGTACTCGCCACCTTCACCGCGCACGGAGAAGTTGTAGACGCCGCCTTCATTCAACGGCAGCGCCCGAGCGCGATAAAAAACGGAGAGGAAATCATACGTGCCCGGAAAAGCTTTTTGCTTTGGTGGAATCGCTTCGTTACCGCCGGGCTGGCTGAAGTCCTGTACGGAATCTGCATTTCTGATGGCGTCGCGCACCGTTTCTTCCGATCGAAACGGGAGTCCTGATTCCGGATCGATGTACGTGACGTAGTCGTTGTTAATCGCGAAGAGGGCGACGTTGACGAGACCCGTTGTTTCGACGTGACCTCGTAGTTGTATCGCATCACGCCCAAAATGATTGCCGTGCGAAGCGACCTCCACCTCGACATGCGCGGCGCTTGGAAAGTTTGAAAACGAAACGTTATAGGTCAATCTTTCGCCGACACGATACGGCGACTGCGCCAATGAAAGCGGAGTAACAGCCTCCATTTGCTGAGCAATCGACGGGAAAGTGAGTGCAAGGAGGAGGACTGTAAGTATGGAAATGGACGGGGGTTTCAAGCTGCGCTTCACCAAGGCATGATAGTTTCAAAATCAGTAGTTGGGCAAATACAGAGTTTACACGCAACCTTTATGGCACAGTTCCTTTCGTTTGTGACGATTCGGCGTGTTGCATCTCCGCGACTATTTGCTGCGCGGCGGCGATTGGGTCTGTTGCGCCGGTGATGGGGCGCCCAACGACGAGATAACTCGCGCCTGCGGAGATTGCGGCGGCCGGGGTCGCAGTACGTTTTTGATCGGCGGACTCGTTCTGTGTAGGTCGTATGCCGGGTGTGACTACCAGGAAGTTTGGATTCGAAATCACACTGCGAATCGTTTCGATCTCCTGTGGTGAGGCAACGACGCCGTCGACGCCCGATGCTTCGGCCAGCTTCACCAGCTTTAGGACGGATTCGGCCGGAGTTGAGCCGACACCAATCTGCGTGAGTATTGCGGCGTCGATACTGGTGAGGACACTGATGGCGAGCACCTTCGAGCGCACGCCGGTTTTGTCACCGACTTCAGCGACAGCATCTACTGCACGTTGCATCATCTCGCTGCCGCCGCTCGCGTGAATCGTGAACAGTGAGACGCCGAGCTCCGCGGCAGAGCGCGCCGCGCCCGCGACCTGGTGTGGGATGTCGTGAAACTTCAGGTCGAGAAATACTTTTGAGTCGAGCGCGATGATGTCGCGCACGATTTGTGGTCCTGCGGCGGTGAAGAGTTGTGAGCCGATTTTGAACATCCCCGCGATGCTGCGGAGTTCTTTCACCAAGTCGAGGGCTTTGACAGGTGTTTTGACGTCGAGTGCGACGATGAGTTTGTCTTTAGCTGGCAAGTGGCTGGTCCTTTCTTTTTAATGGTTTCGCGCAAAGGCGCAAAGCAGAGCCGCAAAGACGCAAGAGTAAGAATTTTGCGCCTTTGCGTCTGTCCTTTGCGTCTTTGCGTGAGACCGTTTCACGATTTTGCTAACTCCTTGGAACGATAACCAACCGCGGCGTCTAAACTCGCAAAACCTTCGCGTGCGAGGATGTTTGCGAGTCCCTCGTTGATCTCCGTTGCGATGTTTGGTCCCTCGTAGATGAAGCCCGTGTACAACTGCACCAGACTCGCGCCCGCGGCGATCTTTTGCCAGGCATCGTCAGCGTTGAAGATGCCGCCGACGCCGATCAGTGGCATGCGTCCGCCTGTCAGTTCGTAGAGTTCGGCAATCATTCGAGTCGATCTGTTAGCGAGCGGTTTTCCACTCAGTCCGCCTTCGCCGCACGCTGCTACTCGTTTTGCATCAGTCCGCAAGCCTGATCGATTGATCGTAGTATTCGTGGCGATGATGCCGTCGATGTGTAAACGAGCGATGACGTCGACAATCATTTCCAAGTCATGACGTTCGAGGTCGGGAGAAAGTTTAACCAGAAGCGGCAACGGTTTCTGCAATTCTCGATTACGCGCCAGTAGAGCCGAAAGCAGGGAACTCAGTTGTTCTGACTGTTGCAGTTCACGCAGTTGTGGCGTGTTTGGTGAACTGACATTCACCGCGATGTAATCGGCGACATCGTGAACCAGTTCAAAACTTTTCAAATAATCCTCGGTCGCATTCTCGAGCGGCGTGATCTTGCTTTTGCCGATGCTGACTCCGAGCACGCAACCAGTGCGATGTTGCTTCACACGTCGCGCAAACGCCGCGGCGCCGTCGTTGTTGAACCCCGCGCGGTTGATTAACGCGTGGTCTTCACGCAGACGAAACAGACGCGGTCGTGGATTGCCGGGTTGGGGATGAAACGTAACCGTGCCTGCTTCGATGAAACCAAATCCGAGCGCGGCAAGTGGTTGTAGAACGACACCGTTTTTGTCGAAGCCTGCTGCGAGCCCGACTGGATTTGGAAATGATAGCCCGAAGCGTTCGATACGAAGCGAAGGATCGCTGAATTGCTTCGCAAGCAATCTTGCGGGTATGAACGAAAGCGAATGCAATGCCAATTCGTGAGCGGTCTCCGGAGGGAGACTGAAGAGGATTGAGCGGACCAGCGAGCGATAGACCATCGTTGGGATTCACATCATACACCTTATCCACAGATTACACAGACTGTTTTGTAAGGAACTGTGTAATCTGTGGTGCCTAATTTGAACTGTTCTCTGCGTTCTCTGCGTACCTCTGCGAACTCTGCGTTGAATTCATATGTAAAACGAATAAACGCAGAGAGCGCAGAGGTACGCAGAGAAGAAAAATAGGGCACTACTGTGTAATCTGTGGATTGCGGGAAACTTCGCTTCTTTGTTAGTATCCGCGCACATGGATTTTGTCGAGAAGGCTCGTATCATGGATGGCCCGCGCATCAATCGCGCGTTGGCGCGTCTGTCGTCCGAAGTCGTCGAAGAAAACCACGGCGCGGGCGATCTGTTTCTCGTTGGAATCAGACGACGCGGCGTGCCGCTCGCCGAACGCATGGCGCAGAAGATCGCGGACCTTGAAGGCTATCGACCGCCGGTCGGCGTACTCGACATCACGCTTTATCGCGACGATCTTTCGACCGTCGGTGCGAAGCCCGTTGTGAACCGCACTGAGCTTCCCGGCGACATCGAAAACCGCAATATCGTGCTGATCGACGACGTGCTTTACACCGGTCGCACTATCCGCGCAGCGCTCGATCAGTTGATCGACTTCGGACGTCCGCGGCGCGTGCAGTTGGCAGTGCTCATCGATCGCGGTAAAGAACATCGTGAGCTGCCGATTCAGGCTGATTACATAGGTAAACTCGTGCCCACCAAGAAGAGCGAGATCATCAAGGTGATGTTGCAGGAGTTTGATGAGGAAGAAGGAGTGGTAATCGTCGAGCGACCGTCCGAGACGGCGTGACAAAGCGGCCGCCGAGGCCGCTTTTTTTGTGTCAGATCATTCATGCAGACAACTTTCAACCGCCGCCACCTGCTAGGTATTCGTGAGCTCCAGCCCGGAGAAATCAATCATTTACTCGATACTGCCGAAAATTTTCGCGAAGTCTCGAAACGCCAGATCAAAAAGGTCCCCGCACTGCGTGGTCGCACGGTAATCAATCTGTTTTTCGAACCATCGACTCGCACCAGGACCTCGTTCGAGATCGCCGCAAAACGTCTGTCGGCCGACGCGGTCAACGTTAGTGTTTCAACTTCGAGCGTCACCAAGGGTGAAACTTTGCTGGATACTGCGCGAAATCTCGAAGCGATGGCGCCTGACTGTATCGTGATTCGTCACTCGATGGCGGGCGCGCCGTTTCACCTCGCGCGTATGACGAATGCTCCAATCGTCAACGCCGGCGATGGCGCGCACGAACATCCGACACAGGCTTTGCTCGATGCACTCACGATTCGTGAATATAAAGGCCGGATCGAAGGCTTGAAAGTCGCGATTCTGGGCGACATCCTGCACTCGCGAGTCGCGCGTTCGAATGTTTACCTGCTCACGAAACTCGGCGCGAACGTCAGTGTTGGTGGTCCGGGAACACTCGTGCCGGACGAATTCGGTGAACTGGTTGAAAGCGGACTGCGAATCGAGAAAAACTTCCAGGATGCCATCGACGGCGCGGACGTCGTGATGATCCTGCGAATTCAACGCGAGCGCCAGGATGCCGCGTTCTTTCCATCGATGCGCGAGTATGCAGTTCATTACGGTTTGCAGCCGCGACATCTCGAGCGCGCTGCGCCCGACGCGATCGTCATGCATCCCGGACCGATGAATCGCGGCGTTGAGATCTCATCCGAAATTGCGGACGGCAGCCGGTCGCTGATTCTCGATCAGGTAACAAACGGTGTGGCGGTACGAATGGCGGTGCTATATCTGCTGGCCGGCGGCAGTCACCCGGAGCCGGTCGAGGACAAACCGCAGCCTGCACGGAAACAAAAACGCAAAGTGAGTCAGGAATGAAGCTGCTGATTGCGAATGGCTATGTTATCGATCCGGCGCAACAGGTGAACACCGGTGGTCGCAGCCTGTTGATTGAAGATGGTCGTGTAGTCGGTTTGGTCGAACGCGGCGAACCGATTCCGGAACAGGCACACGTCATCGACGCGACCGGATTGATCGTCGCGCCCGGATTTATCGATCTGCACACACATTTGCGCGAACCGGGACAGGAGTACAAGGAGACAATTGCAACAGGCGCATCCGCTGCGGTGGCGGGCGGTTGGACCAGCATCTGCGCGATGCCGAACACGGATCCGGTAAACGACAATCCCGCTGTGACGCGCTTCATTCTCGAACAAGGTCAGATCGCGAGGCTCGCGAACGTTTTCCCCATCGGCGCAATCACGAAAGGAAGCCAGGGCAAAGAACTCGCCGAGATGGGCGAGCTGAAGAATGCCGGCGTTGTTGCAGTTTCCGACGACGGCCGTTCGGTGCCGAACGCTGCGATGATGCGAAGAGCGTTGGAATACGCACGCGGGTTTGATCTTACAGTTGTCGATCACTGCCAGGATCAGACGTTGAGTGCGGGCGGCGTGATGCACGAAGGACGCTGGTCGTTAATTCTTGGTTTGCGAGGTATGCCTGCGGCTGCGGAAGACGTCGATGTCGTTCGTGATTGCGTCCTCGCAAAACTAACGAAAGCGAAAGTTCACATCGCTCACGTTTCTACACGCGGAGCGCTCGAGGCGGTGCGCCATGCCAAAAACGAAGGACTGAACGTCACCTGCGAAGTGACACCACATCACTGGACGCTGACGGACGAAGCAGTTGCCGAGTACGACACGAATACGAAAATGAGTCCGCCGCTGCGGAGCAGGGAACACGTCGATGCAGTCATCGAGGCGATGAAAGACGGCACGATCGACGCGATCGCCACCGATCACGCGCCGCATCACCTTGATGAAAAGGCGCTCGAGTTTGACCAGGCGCCGTTTGGAATTACGGGTCTGGAAACGGCGGTTGGGTTAGCTTTTGATCTGGTACACGCAGGACTAATCGATCTCGAACGTGTGGTTCAGATGTGTTCGACAAATCCGGCCCGCATTTTCGGACTGACGGATCGCGGATCGTTGAAGAAAGGCGCGCACGCGGATGTGACGCTGCTGGATCCAAATCTCGAGTGGGTCTTCGATGTGAGCCGCTCCAGGTCAAAAAGCCGAAACACTCCATTTAACGGTCGTTCTATGCATGGCGCGGCAGCGGCGACGATCGTCGGCGGGCGCGTGGTCTATCTCCATCCCAATTACACACGCATCAACGAACCCCGACAACGCGCCGCAGATTCACGCGTGTAAAAACGTGAAGTTATGGCTGATTCATCACAAATCCGAAAAATCGTTGCTTATCTGCAAGCCGCGCCCTAAAATGCTCCGGTCTTTGTTCCCGGAATATTCCTGCACGTTGTCGAAGTAGATAATTCTTTGTCCGTACCCCTACGCGTGACAAGGCTATCTTGATCATTTCCTGAACTCGGAACGGAGGTCAACGATGAAGAGTAAGCTTTGCAGCCTTACCTGTATTGCCGCCCTTGTCACAGTTCTGCTGGCGCCTGTGTCTGCGGCTGATAGCAAAAGCGCAAACAAGATGCTGAAGCAGCAGGAGCGGTATACATTGTCGCTTGAGTTGGAATTTTCGAAAAAAGAGCAGAATCCATTGGAGCAGGCGATTTCAGTATTGTTTGATGTCGGACCTAATGGGTATGCAACCGGTTTCCTGGTAGGCAATGGACTCGTAATGACTGCCTATCACGTGATCTCCGGCAATCTCAGCGCGACTAAAAAAGTGATGCTGGGTTTTAAGGCGAGTGATGAGCTTACGGTAAAGGTCTACGTTGACGGCTGCCGGGCCAAGGTAATGAAGGTCGACAAGGAAGCCGATCTGGCGTTGCTCGAAATGTGCCGCGGTTCGAAAAGCGCCCACGCGCCGAAGTTTCAGACGGCCCCAAACAAAGACGACAAACTGTTTTTGATTGCGCGTCCGCACGGCGATAAGGTCGTCAGCCACGGCAGCTTTTACGGCAACTACATGCTCGGCAACCAGGAGTACTGGTCAGTCAAGATCGACAGTCGCGACGGTTTCTCAGGCAGTCCGGTCTACAACTCGGATTGTGAAGTAGTCGGCGTATTCAGTGGTTACGACTGGTCACAGAAGCTGGCGTTGATAAGCCCAAGTATTCGTGCCCAAAAGCTACTCGAGGATTACAACTCGACGCCGAAACCCTGAGGGTCTCAGCCCGGTGAGTGGTTGTTGTTGCTGAAGGCGCGCTTTACGTGCTCGCGGTGCATCTCTCTGATCACGTCAAGCTCAGTATGCTCGATGCCCATCAGCTTGCGCCCCGTGATCTGCGTCGTCACCACGAGATAGTTTGCCAACTGATTTGCCGCCAATCGCCAGCGCGGCAAGGCGCGGTGCTCGAAGTCGAATCCTGCTCGCAATCGCATTCGTATCCGGTCCAAGTGTGACCAACGCTTCGAAGAGCTCTGCGCGCCATAATGAACCACGTTCGCGCCGGGCACGAACATCAAACGCCAGTCAGCCTTTCTGATCCGCCAGCACCACTCGTTGTCTTCGCCGTACATGTGAAAGCGTTCGTCGAAACCGCCGACCCGTTCGATCATCTCGCGTCGGGCCATAATGGCCGCGCCTCCGAGCATTGGCACTTCTCTTTCCCGATCGTGATTCCAGTGCCAGCCAAGCAATAACTCCCCGCGAATTCGTCGTGGCAACACGTGATAAAGCCAGAGCTGCGACATGAATGTGTGCCACACACGCGGCGGATTGAAGAACACGCTCACCTGCACCGTGCCGTCGGGATTGAGCAAACGCGGGCCGCAGGCGCCGATCTTTGGATCGGTTTTGAGTTTTTCTATCAACGTGTCGATCGTGCCGGGCGGCACTTCAGTGTCGAGATTGAGAAGAAAAACGAAAGGCGATTCGGTTAATTCGAAGGCCTGATTGTTGGCGGCGCCGAAACCACGGTTCTCAGGATTATTAACGATGCGCAATTGGCCGCCGGCGATCATCGCTGCGGCTGGTTCATTCGTGCACAGTTGGGCCAGGCTATCGTCCGCCGAAGCATTGTCGATGATTAAGATCTCGTAAGTTAATTTGGGAGCGGAGTTAACGATGCTTTCCACGCACTTGGTGAGAAGACTCCCGCCGTTCCAGTTAACGATGATTATCGAAAGGTCATAGGGCATCGTGGCTAAGAAACTAAGTCCTTCGCGGCACTCTTAAAACCGTTCGCATATTCGTGATAACGCCGAGACAGCAACTCCCGCAGGATTCGCGGCACGCGATTCAGTCGCCGCTGCGGCAGGTTGGCTCGTACGTTCAGATGAAACGCATAATCGCCCACAAACGCAAGCGCCTTGCGGGTGTTGTAAGCGCGTGCATGGGCCAACAGACGTTTTTCGAGCGTCTCCAGAATCTTATGCAAGGCAGCGCTGCTGTTGCGTCGTCGAAAGGCAGCTTGTACTCCAAGGGCTTGTTCCGGTGTTGCGGGACGCGATGGCGCGCCGATCTGTTGCTTTTGATGCTGGCGATATTTGATCAGCGGTTCATCGATCGCAACCACCTCCGCGACGGCTGCTATAGTAAGCGCGATCCAGCCGTCGTGAATCATCGCTATTTCCTCAGGAATCGGTAGCGATAAGTTCATAAATTCAGATCGAAAAGCCATCGTCGCGCCGGTTACGGTCCAACCTGTTATCAACACTTCGAGCGCGCGTCCGCGAGCGATGAGTTTTTGTTTGTACGGGTCGAAACAAACTTCACTCCACATGCGGCGGCCGAGTGGCTCGAGGTTTTCATCGACGATCTCAGCGTCGGAAAAAATGAGTCCGGCAGCAGGGTGTTTTTTGAACGCTTCCTCGATCGATCGGAGTTTGTCACTGCGCCAAACGTCATCCTGATCGCTGAGAGCAATTATCTCTCCCGTACACAAGCGAATAGCTTGTTCAAAATTCTTAACGCTGCCGAGATTCTTTTCGTTAAAGCGAAGCGTGACCGGAATCGAAGATTCTTGCGCGAGTCTCTCGAGCAGGCTGCGAGTTTGATCGCTGGAGCCGTCGTCACAAACGACGATCTCGTCCGGCCTGCGCGACTGCGACAGTATACTCTCCCACTGCGCGGGCAGAAATTCCGCGCCGTTGTAAGTGCACATCGCTATCGAGATTTTCATGCTGCTCATCCACAGATTACACAGATTCTATAAAAATTCTGTGTAATCTGTGGATACCTAAAATACCTTCCGCTCTTGAACTCTTTCTTTGGTTGCCAGACTAAAGCGTGGCTCTGGTGTGGCGTTCCCGTAAATAATCCGGGACACGTACTCTCCCACCGTTGGTCCATGTTTGAATCCATGTCCCGATCCGCCTCCCACGAGCCAAACGTTTTCAAACTCCGGATGCCTGTCGATCAGGAAATCGCCGTTTGACGTGTTCTCATACTGACAGACACGCATCTCAATGACCGGCGCGTCCGCAAGCAGCGGCACTCGCTGGGCCATGTATTCACGAACTGCAGCAAGTCCCGACTCACTCACCACTCGCTGTCCGCTGTCAGGATCGAACTCTGGTCCATGAGCATCGATAGCCAGCTTGAACCCTCGACCTTCGATATTCGGCAACGCATAGACAAGATCGTTGAAATCAATCCAGCACGGCATCATGCCAACACTGAAACGATGGTCACCCGGCGGGACTCCGAAGAAGATAACCTCCTGGCGCGTGACGTGAATCCGCTCGCCCAGCAACTCCGGGAAAAGTTTTGGCAACCATGGACCACACGCAAACACGTAGCGGTTGGCAACAATCTCTTCCCCCGAGGTTGTTCGAATTAAACCACGTGCCGGCGCCGCGACCGCCTCTTCGCGATAGTCGACACCAATCACTCGTGCCTGTGCTGCAACTGCCTGGACCGCACGTCGCGCGAGCAAAACACCCGAATCCGGCTCGATCAGGCCCCACGTTGCCTCGCGCAGCGAGAGCTGTGGAAATCGTCGCGCTAACTCATCATGGTCCAATCTTTCGTGGTTGATGCCGAGTCGCTGGAACGTCGCCAGAGTAGCCTCGCAGTATGGATCTCGATCGTGGGCGAGCCAAAGAATTCCCGTTTTGACGAACAAGTTATGACGTTCACCAAACAGTTCTTGCCAGAGAACGAGTGAGCGCTGGGCCATGCGTGAGTAGATCTCATCTAGTCCATAACCCATGCGAATCATTCTCGACTCGCCGCCCGAGCTCGATCGACTATTACCCGGTCCATAAGCGTCAACCAACAGAACCGACGCGCCGTCCTGGCGCAGTTTGTACGCAGTCCAGGCCCCGAACACTCCGGCTCCTATAACAGCAACGTCATAGAACATAGACCAAATTGTAACTTATATGAGTGTATTATCCGTGTATATCCGGGTAATCTGCTGCCGGTTTCAGTTTGGAGGTAAAACATGCGTTCTTTGGTTTTGATCCTGTGTGTCTTTGTTGTGGCCCAGGCCCAGACGGGCCGGAACGTATCGATCGATCAGAGCGTTCTTGCCGGTACTGATTGCAGTGATCCCGTAACAACTCTCGCGTCCTATTACGACGCGCTTAACTCCAGAGACTTTCGTCGTGCGTATCGTTTCTGGGAGACTCCGCCCTCGACATACGAGCGCTTTGAGAGCGGCTTCGCCGATACCGATCGAGTTCGCGTGTTGATCGAACCACCACGCATGGAGGGCGCCGCAGGCAGTTCCTTCGCGGAGATCTCGACGATAGTTGTCGCCACCACACGCAGCGGTAACGAGCGTGTTTTTGCCGGCTGTTATACGTTGCGCAAATCCAACGTGCGCGATATGGGTTGGCGGATTTATCGTGCGGATGTTTCGGTAGTTCCGTCGAGTGCCAGAGTGTCGCGAATGCTGGCGCAGGGTTGTCGCAATTCCAGATAGTTATTTTTGATTAGGAGGAAATCGAAGTGCGTTTAAGTATCGTTACCACCATTCTCGTAGGGCTGATGTTTCTGAGTGCCTGCTCGGATCCCTCTTCTGACAAGAGTAAAGCTGTAACGGGTGAAGCTGCGCCAGTCGCGTCGCAGCCGGCAACGGCCCGTGGACAGAAGTATGTAATCACGCCGCAGAATTCGCAGATTACGTTTGTGGCATCGAAAGTCACCGGCAGTCACAACGGCCAATTCGAGGACTTCTCGGGCCAAATCGATTACAACGGGACGCCGGAACAGAGTCGTGTGAACATAAAGATCAAGTCAGACTCAATCACCACGGACACTCCCGACCTGACCAAGCATTTAAAGACCGCAGACTTCTTTGATGTCGCCAAATTTCCGGAAGCGACGTTCGTTTCCACAGCGATCAAAGCCGGCGGAGAGGGCGGCGCTTCACACACAGTGACCGGCAATTTGACGCTGCACGGTGTGACGAAGTCTGTAACGTTTCCTGCGACGATCAACGTGACGCAGGACGTTGCGACCGTCGACAGCACATTCTCGATCAACCGCAAAGACTTCGGCATCAACTACGCCGGCGCCGCTGACAACGCCATTCGCGACAACGTAGTGATGACCCTGAAGATTCGCGCGAATAAGGGTTGATGCTGCCATCAAAACGTAACAGTGAAATCGAAGAACTGCGATATGGCTGTAAGTTGTCGAGTGTTTAATGGATTGCATATCAAACGAAAGGGGATCTGTAATGGCAACAAAATCGGCCGCTACGCCAGCTAGAAAGAGAGTTTCAAACATCTTCCAGGAGGCGAGATCGTTTTCAAGTTTCTCTGTCGATGATTTGAAAAAGGCGAAGGAGTTTTATGGGGATAAGCTCGGACTCGATGTCGCCGAGACCGAGGAAGGACTGGAGCTTAACGCCGGCGACAACGCAGTCTTCATCTATCCCAAACCAAATCACGCCCCGGCTTCGTTCACCGTGCTGAATTTCCCTGTCGAAGACATCGAAGCCGCGGTAGACGAACTCGACGCTTTGGGAATCAGTCTCGAGCATTACGACCTGCCGGACATGAAAACTGACAAACGTGGCATCGCGCGCGGTCCAAAGGGCCCGACGATCGCGTGGTTCAAAGATCCGGCAGGAAACATTCTGTCGGTAGTTCAACCGAAGGAATTCGAGTAGACCACAGATTCACGCGGATAGACGCGGATTCAGATCCGCGTTTACCCGCGTAATCCACGACCGAATTTTTAATCCTCTCGTGTATTAGACACATACAGCGCGCGGTTATCATTCCTCGAAAAACTTGGCGAATCGCGTGGCAATCAACTTGCACGGAGTAAGCCTCTACATTCCGGCAAGGGAGAGTTGTGCATGAGCGTCAGACTGAAAAGACTGTCAGACCAGGTGATCGTGATAACCGGCGCGTCATCCGGCATTGGACTCGTAACCGCGCGCATGGCGGCAAAGCAGGGCGCGCGTCTAATCCTGAACGCGCGAAACGAGGAAGCACTGCGCCGGTTGTGCGATGAGATCAGGCAAGCAGGTGGCGAGGCTTATCACGTCGCCGGCGATGTGGGCCAGTTAGAGGACGTTCAGAAACTTGCCGACGAGGCAATTCGTCGCTTCGGCGGCTTTGATACCTGGGTCAACAACGCGGGCGTATCGATCTATGGACCAGTGTTGGACCAGTCACTCGAAGATCAGCGTCGCTTGTTTGATACAAACTACTGGGGCGTCGTCCATGGTTCGAGAGTCGCTTGCGCACACTTGCGTAAACGCGGTGGCGCACTGATCAATATCGGCAGCGTCCTTTCAGACATCGCGATTCCGGTTCAAGGTACCTATTGCGCTACAAAGCACGCAGTCAAAGGCTACACGGATGCGTTGCGCCTCGAGTTGGAAGCCGAGGGCTCGCCGATGTGGGTCACCCTCATCAAACCCAGCGCTATTGACACGCCTTACACTCAACACGCGAAGAATCTGATGCCCTCCGAACCGATGAACCCGGCGCCTGTCTACGCGCCTGAGACAGTGGCCGAGGCGATCCTGCATTGCGCCGAACACCCGGAGCGCGATGTTTACGTCGGCGGCGCCGGCATGATGCTCGCTGAAGCGGGCCACCACGTGCCGCGATTGATGGATAAAGTGATGGAGTGGCGAATGATCGATCAGCAGCAATCTGATCGACCGAAACCGGCAAATCGTCAGGATAGCCTGCACGCACCTTCAGTCGATGGAAAAGAACGCGGTCGTTATCCTGGTCACGTGGCTGAATCAAGCGTCTATACAAAAGCATCAGTTCATCCACTGATTACAGGTTCAGTTATTGCCGGTTTGGGGATCGCTGCGTTCGCCGCGTGGCGAATCTTTTCTGATCGTAACGGAAGGAGCGCGAATTATGCGTGAAGATAACGCAAACATTTGGAAAGGCATTGTGGCTGGACTTGCGGGTGGGTTGGTCGCTTCATGGACCATGAATCAGTTTCAGGCTGCGTGGACGCGTCTCACCGAAAACTCAGAAAAACCACACGGCGCACAATCAATGCAGCCGTCCGATGGTTCAAAGGGAGATGGCCAGGATGCGAAAGAGCAGGACGACGACGCAACAGTAAAAGCTGCGAAGGCTATCTCTGAAGGAGTGTTTGGTCACGAGTTGCAGGAGAGCGAAAAGAGATCGGCGGGTGCGGCGGTGCATTACGCGTTCGGCACGGTCACTGGCGGTTTGTATGGCGCACTCGCAGAGGTGGTTCCACAGGTGACCACCGCGACGGGAGTTCCGTTTGGCGCAGCCTTTTGGCTCCTCGCAGATGAGATTTCAGTGCCACTACTCGGTCTCTCGAAAGGGCCGACTGGATATCCTGTGTCGACTCATGCATACGCTTTAGCATCACATCTCGTTTATGGAGCGACGGCTGAATTGAGCCGCCGCGCAGTGCGTCAGATCTTGTGAGCAAACTGACTTACTTCTGTGATCTGGCAGAACCAACGACGCCGTTTCCGCATTTCTGGGAACATACAGTCGGCAGCGATCACGCACGCATGGCTTTGCGCGCGGATTGGCAACAGCAGTTGAAACAAGCGCGCGACGAGTTAGGCTTCCGCCACGTGCGCTTTCACGGTCTACTGTCTGACGATCTCGGGACAGTAGTGCGCGACGACAACGAACTGCTTTACTCGTTCTTCAATTCCGATCAGATTTTTGATTACGTGCTTTCGATTGGAATGAGACCGTTTGTCGAGCTGAGCTTTATGCCGGCGGCTCTTGCTTCCGGCACGAGAACCGTCTTCAGTTATGAAGCGAACGTGACGCCGCCGAAGGATTACAAAGAATGGGCGCGGTTGATCGAGCGGTTGGTTTCTCATTGGGTTGAACGTTACGGTGAGAAAGATTGGTTGTTCGAAGTTTGGAATGAGCCTAATCTGAAAAAATTCTGGACGGGAACACAACGCGAATACTTCAAGCTCTATAGCTACACTGCCGAAGCGATAAAGAAGGTCTCAACGTCGCTCAAAGTTGGTGGACCTGCGACTGCGCGCAGTGAGTGGATCGAAGAGTTTGTCAGCTTCTGTGAACGCAACGACGTCCCCGCAGACTTTGTCAGCACGCACTACTATCCGAACGACGGCTTCGAGAATGACGGCGACACTGAAGTGCAACTGTTTAAGAGCCAGCGTGGCATCATGCGCGAGGTGGCCCAGAACACGCGTTATTACGCGGGCGATAGGCCCGTCTATTACACCGAATGGAATTCGTCGTCGAACCCCTGGGATCCTTTGCACGATGAGTCTTACGCCGCAGCCTTCGCGGCCTCGACGGTGATGGAAGCAAATGGATTGGTTGACGGTTACAGTTTCTGGACCTTCTCCGACATTTTTGAAGAGAACTATTTTCCGTCGCTGCCGTTTCATGGCGGGTTTGGACTGCTCACGCTGCATGGCATTCCGAAGCCGAGTTATCGCGCGTTTCAGTTGTTGCATCAGCTTGGTGACAGACAGTCACTTGTGGACGGCTTGCACGACACGGTCGATTGTTCAGTGGTCCAGAAAGAGTCGAGCGTGACGGCGTTGATCACGAATCAGACGACGCCGGGTCATTCAATCGAAACGGAAGAAATACATTTACGACTTGATAATGCTGCTGCCGAACCGGTGGCTGCGTTTATTCAACGTGTTGATGAAGATCATGCTAACGCGAAGAGACTATGGCGTGAGATGGGCCAACCGGAATATCTAACTCACAAACAGGTGGAGCGATTGCAGGAAGCGTCAGAAGTCTCGACTGAGAAACTGGCGGTAAGTTTCCATGATGGCGCGGTGTTTTTGAAAGCGAGAATACCCGCGCATGCAGTCGCTGCGATCACCGTAGAATTCAAATGAAAGTATTAGAGCCGTCGCTGACAGATGAAGAACTCGCGCGTCTTGAAAGCGACACTTTTAAATACTTTGCCGACGAGATCAACCTCGAGAACGGTCTCGTTCCTGACAACACTCGAGCGGGCTCGCCCGCGTCGATAGCCGCGGTAGGTTTTGCGCTAACGGCATATCCGATCGCGGTTGAACGAAAGTATCTCAGCCGCCCCGAAGCTGTGAGACGCACGCTCACGACCCTTCGTTTTTTCTACAACTGCCCGCAAGGAAAAGAGCCTGATGCGACCGGATACAAGGGTTTTTACTATCACTTCCTCGACATGAAGACCGGACGTCGCGCCGGCAAGTGCGAGATCTCCACGATCGATACGACTTATCTTCTGGCCGGCGCGCTCACTGCAGCGTGTTATTTCAATCGCGACACAAAGAACGAACGCGACATTCGCACGTTGGCGGACGCCCTATACCGGCGTGCTGATTGGCACTGGGCCCAGAATGGTGCGCTGACAGTCTCACACGGTTGGCGACCGTCGCGAGGATTCATCAGATATCGCTGGACTGGCTACAGTGAAGCGTTGATTCTGTACGTCCTGGGTTTGGCGTCCCCCTCGTTTCCGTTGCCGGCGGAGAGTTATGCGGCATGGACCAGGACGTACAAGTGGAAGAAACTCTATGGGCACGAGTTTTTGTACGCCGGCCCACTCTTCATTCATCACCTGTCGCACATGTGGATCGACTTTCGCGGCATTCAGGACGACTACATGCGCGGCAAGGCGATCAACTATTTCGAAAACACTCGCCGCGCGATTTATGCGCAACAGGCGTACGCGATGAGTAACCCGAAGAAGTTTGTCGGTTACGATCGGTTTACGTGGGGTATTACTGCCACTGATGGACCAGGGCCGGCGGAGCGACGCATCAATGGCCGCCGCGTTCGCTTTTTCGGGTACAAGGCGCGCTCGATTCCTTTCGGTCCTGACGACGGCACCCTCGCACCCTGGGCCGTGGCGACGTCACTGCCGTTTGCGCCGGAAGTAGTGTTGCCGTCGTTGCAACGTCTCAATCGAATCTATCCTGACATGACAAATGAATATGGCTTCAAGTGCAGTTATAACCCGACCTTTAAATCCAGTGGCAAGGCTTGGGTGTCGAAGGGTTACTACGGTCTGGACCAGGGACCGATCGTGATGATGATCGAAAACTACCGCAGCGGCCTCATCTGGCGTCTGATGCGCCGCTGTCCTTATATCGTCGAGGGACTCCGTCGCGCGGGTTTCCAAGGCGGTTGGCTTGGTTTCACGCAAAGGCGCAAAGACTGAAAGCAGAGGCGCAAAGTAAAACTCTCTTTGCGCCTTTGCGGGACCTTAGTGCCTTTGCGTGAAATATTATTCAGATGAGATCAAGACGCGATCCTGGCGCGATTTCTTCAGGCTTCTCACCTCTACGAAATATTCGCGCTCCTGAGGATCCGCGCAAAGTAGTCGTTCCATTCTCTATTCGCAGCATCGCGCCTTCACGCAGACCAATTACGGGCGTCTCGTTCTCTTCGAAGAATTGCATGATGCGCTCTTCGCGTGTTTCGCCCATGTGTGTCGAGTTTGGATCGGCGTCGAGATAGTGCGGGTTGAGTTGGAATGATACGAGACCGAGCGCGTCGAATGACGGCGGCTGCACGATTGGCATGTCGTTCGTCGTCCTGATTGTTGGAGCAGCTACATTGACACCGGCGCTCGAGCCGATGTAAGGCATGCCGCCTGCGACTCGCTCGCGAATTGGACCAAGCAACTCGTGATCGTACAGCGCTTTCAAGAGACGAAAAGTGTTGCCGCCGCCGATGAAGATGGCATCAGTTTCATTAACGGCCTGCACCGGATCGGAAGCCTTGTGAACGGAGGTCAATGCATAACCCATCTTTTTGAAACGCCATTGCGTCCCTACTGCATAATTTTCCTGATCGAACAGTGCGTAGGGCACGAACAGCACGCGTTTCAGATCACCGAGAAAGCTCCGGATCTCCGTTTCAGCGTGATCGAGATAGCCACTGCCGTAGAGTGTCGAATTGCTGATGAGAAGAATGCGTTTCATGCGGTTTTGGCGAGACGCAACGGGCGTGGCGCTCCTTTAATGCTAACCGGTAGTTGCGGCGCACAACACACCTTTATCAACCGCTCTCGATCGTGTTGCATCTCCTGATCGTCAGCGAGCCACGAGAGTACGTCGTTCAGCACGCGAGCGGCGCCCGCATCCGAGGGTTCGACAACCCGGTAGTGCATCCACTGTCCGTCACGACGCACGCCGACAATCCCCGCGCGTCGCAGATACGCAAGGTGACGACTAATCTTTGGTTGATTGGTTTTCAGTATTTCCACGAAGAAGCAGACACAAACTTCTTCCGTGCCCATCAGGTTCAGCAGTCGCAAACGCGTACGATCCGCGAGCGCCCGGAAGAACAATTCCTTATCGAAACCCCTGGCCTTCTTGTTCATGACGTGAGCATTCTAGCACAAGACTGCACATATGCCTTGACATATATGCGAGCGTGCTTCATACTGCGTAGCATATTTGCATAGGCGAATATAGAAAGGATAATTGACCATGGCTGAAGTACAGGCAATAAAGGCGCACCTTGCGCTCAATGTTCACAACGTCGAACGCAGTATCGAGTTTTACAAAAAGCTGTTTGGCATCGAGCCAAGCAAGGTTAGAACGGGATACGCGAAGTTTGACGTGCAGAATCCGCCGTTGAATTTCACGCTCAACGAGCACGGTTTTGGCGAGCGTGGCGCGTTATCGCACCTCGGCATTCAGGTAACTTCAACAGACGATGTACTCGCGACGCGCGAGAAGTGGATCGAAGCGGGACTGCTCACGCGCGACGAGATGCAGACGAGTTGCTGCTACGCGTTGCAGGACAAGACGTGGGTCAAAGATCCGGACGGTAACGAATGGGAAGTGTTTGTCGTGCTCGAAGATAATCTCGCGGAAACAATGCCGTGCGAATGCAGCACGCAACCGCCGATCGGAGTCACACGTGAAGCAACCGTTGCCCCAGCGTCTTGTTGCTGAGGCGATTGGGACCGCGATGTTGCTGGCGGCCGTAGTCGGCTCCGGAATCATGGGGGAACGGTTGGCCGCCGGCAACGTTGCCGTTGCGCTGCTGGCCAACTCGATCGCAACCGGTGGCGCGCTCGTGGCGCTCATTTTGACCTTTGGACCAATCTCAGGAGCGCACTTCAATCCCGCGGTGACGCTCGCGATCGCATGGCAGAGAGGTGTCGCGTGGCGTGAAGTGCCTGCTTACTTGATCGCGCAACTCGGGGGAGCTTTTGCAGGCGTCGGGATCGCGCACCTGATGTTTGGGTTGCCGCTCTTCTTTGCTTCGCAACATGTGCGACAGGGATACCCACAGTTACTGGCGGAGTTTGTAGCGACGTTTGGATTGTTGGCCGTGATTTTTGGTTGCGATCGATTCAAGCCATCGATGGTTCCGTTCGGCGTGGCGTCGTACATTGTGGCGGCTTACTGGTTCACGGCGTCGACATCATTTGCGAATCCAGCGGTGACCCTTGCACGATCAGTCACTGACACTTTTGCGGGCATCAGACCGGTGGATGCACCGCTCTTTATTGTTGCACAACTCTTTGGCGCAGTAGTTGCGACCGCGCTGTTTCAATGGTTTGATTCAGAGTAATTGAGATGCGTGAGCGGGTTTTGATTCTTTGCACGGGGAACTCCGCCAGGAGTCAGATGGCGGAAGGGTTGTTGCGCGCGATGGCGAGTGAACGCTTTGAGGTTGTGAGTGCCGGGGTGGAGCCGAGCACTGTTAGACCAGAGGCGATCGAGGTGATGCGTGAGATCGGGATCGATATTTCGAGTCACCGCTCAAAATCTGTCGATGAATTCACCGACGAGCAGTTTGATTACGTGATCACGGTCTGTGACAATGCGCGCGAGCATTGTCCCGTGTTTCCCGGAGCCGCGAAACGCATTCATTGGAGCTTTGACGATCCGGCGGCAGCCAACGGGGATGAAGCCACTCGACTGGAAACGTTTCGTCGCGTCCGTGATGAGATTAAAGAACAGTTGACAGGATTCACAGGATTTACAAGATTGTAGTCATGACCAATCCTGCTCTTCTTTCCTGGAACGAGAACGCAAAGTACTGGGTTCAATACAGCGAAACGATTCGCGCGATGTTCGCGCCGTTGACCGCGGCTCTGATCGAGCACGCGAAGATCGACGAAGGACAGACCGTACTCGACGTTGCCGGTGGTTCGGGCGAACCAGGGCTCACGATCGCTGAGAAAGTTGGACCATCTGGATCAGTCACGTGCACTGACGCCGTCCGAGAGATGGTCGAAGCCGCGCGCCATCATGCGACTCAACGCGGGCTAACGAACGTGCAGTTTCGCCAGTGTACCGCCGACTCCCTACCCTTTCCTGACAATTTCTTCGACGCAACCGTTTGCAGACTCGGCATCATGTTCGTTCCTGATCCGCTGGCTGCCGTGCGCGAGATGCTGCGCGTCACCAAACCAGGCGGCAAGCTGGCTCTTGCGGTCTGGCACAAGAGTGAAGTCAATCCATTCTGTTATGTCGTGACGAATGTCATGGCCCATCACGTTGACTCGCCCGCAGCCGATCCCGACGCGCCCAATGCCTTTCGCTTTGCAGAGACTGGCAAACTGGCGAACGTGCTGACTGAAGCCGGCGCGCGTGAGGTCGAAGAACGAGTGGTGAAGTTTAATATCGAAGCCCCGATCTCGGCGCACCAATTTTGGACCATGCGTTCACAAACGTCCGACACGTTGCGTGAGAAGTTAGCCAAACTCTCGACCGCCGAGCAGGCGCAAATCGCAGGTGAAGTAGAGCAGGAAGTCAAAGAATTCTTTCCTCATGACCAAATGAACTTTCCGGCGCAAATGATTCTCGTCACTGGAACAAAAGCCGCGGATCTTCACGAATAAACGCGGATCTTCGATACATAACTGAAACGAATTCACTTCTTTCGTCATAGACAGTGAGAGCCTCGATCTGTAACTAAACGGAGGAACGCCAATGGCGGCAAAAATCGAACACCTGGTTGTGTTGATGATGGAGAACCGCTCGTTCGATCACATGTTTGGTTTCATGAAGGACGCTTCATGGCCCATCGATGGTCTGAACGGAAACGAAACCAACCCTGACAGCCAGGGCACGGCGGTGACAGTCACTCCCGACGCTCGTGATGCGGGAGATCTTACTCCCGATCCAGGCCACGACTTCCTCAGCGTCAACCAGCAGATCTTCGGGAACCTCGCCGGCAGTGGAGCGCCTACGATGCAGGGCTTCGTAAAGGCCTACGAAGGCAAAACGAAGAACGTCCCAAAGTCACATCGGGTGATGAAGTGTTTTGGTCCGGGTCGCCTGCCAAACATCTCGACTCTCGCCAGGGAATATGCCGTTTGCGATCGTTGGTTTGCCTCGGTGCCCGGACCGACACTGCCGAATCGTGCTTTTTCGATGGGCGCCACCTCGCTCGGTCGCGTCGACATGAACCCCAACTACCTCGCACTGAAAACTATTTTTGAAGTGCTCGATGCGAATAACGTCTCTTCGAAGATTTACTACACGGATTGGACACTCGGTTTAGCGGTCAGCTTCATCGCGAAACGCGCGAAGAAGTTTCTCTTCTTTTTTGACGACTTCATCAAAGACGCTGAGAAAAACAGGTTGCCGGCGTTCAGCTTTGTCGAGCCGCGCTACAACGATCTGTCAACCCCGGGTGAATTCTTCGGTGCATCGGATCAGCATCCCGATCACAACATGCGATTGGGCGAGAGAGTTGTTAACGATGTTTATAAGGCCATCACGAAGAACAAACAGACGTGGGAAAGCACGTTGCTGGTGATCACTTACGACGAACACGGCGGACTCTACGATCATGTGGCGCCGCCGAAAACAGTTAATCCCGGTGACAAGCCAACTGATGCGACAGTGTTTGATTTCAAACGACTCGGTGTGCGGGTGCCGGCGGTGCTGGTGTCACCCTTCATCCAGAAAGGCACGGTCATTCATGACAAAATCTTCGATCACACTTCAATCATCGCCACCGCGAGAAAGCTGTTTGTTCCGGAGTGGGAAAAGTCGTTTCTCACTGAACGCGATCGTATCGCGAGCACTTTCGAAGATTGCCTTACACTTGCGTCGCCGCGCACGGACAAGGTGAAATTTCCGAAGCAAGCTCCCGAGCCGCCTTCACCTAAAAAAGCTAAAGCAGCAGCTAATTCCTCGTCCGAGCAACTAAATGATTTTCAACAGGCAATGGTCTTTCAGGCGTTTCAGGCTGACAGCACTATGCTGCCGGGTTACACAGTAGCGGCACAGATCGGTTCGGTAACAACTGAAAGGGAGGCCGCGGAATATCTGGAACTGGTGCGCGAAACTATCGAAGTCAATAGAAACGGAACGCCAAAGCCAAAACCGAAGGCAAGCAAGAAGGCCGCGAAGAAAGCTGCCAGTAAGAAACGCTGAAGTCTGGAGTGTATTTATGCGATTAGCTTCCCCACCGAATATTTTCAGGAGTTCGATCTTAATTGCATTGACTCTGTTGTCGTGTGCGATGGCGCATTCTCAAACGCCACCTCCCCCTGCCCCGGCGCCGACACCATTCGCAACAGATCCATGTGGAGAGAGTGGCTTCGAAAAATGGCTCAGTTGTCAAAAGAAGAGGTACGACAAACTCACGAACAAGGACGGCTTCCGCCTCGTGATTGGCAGCGTCGCTCCGGGCGGTGGACTTGCCGGAGGCATCGGTTATGGACACCACACCAACGATCCCAACTGGCGCACTGATTTTGTTTCTTCGGCGCGAGTCTCAGTGAAGAAGTATTGGGAAGTGGATGCCAACCTGCGTCTCACAAAGACAAGCAGCAGCACGACAGCCCCGTCTGACCTCGGAAACTTGAAAGTAAACATCTACGGTCTTGTGAAGGACATGCAGCGCCTCGACTTCTTCGGACTGGGACCTGAAAGCAGAGAACAGGATCGCGCTGTCTTTCACTATCGCGAGGGTGTGGTTGGTGGAGACATTGCCCAACCGATCACTCCATGGCTCGACATCGGTGGCGCTGTGGAAGGTATCTGGCCCAACATCGTCACCATCACTAATCCCACCGTGACATCGGTGGAGCGAAAGTTCACTGAAGTCACTGCACCAGGGTTGAATGAACAGCCACCGTTCCTGCATCTGACCGCGTTTGCCAGGCTAAACTCTCGCGGTCAACCGGAACAACGCAGGCTCGAGTACCTTTTTCTATATCACGCTTATCAGGACCTGGACGATCATCTCTATTCGTTTCGTCGCTTCAACGCTGACTTGCGCCACAAATTCCCGCTGGGTGACAACAACGAAATTCGCATTCGCGGCCGGTTTTCGTTATCCGAAACGCGCGAAGGACAACGCGTGCCTTTTTATCTGATGGAAACCCTCGGCGGCTCGAACATTCGTGGTGACGATACGTTGCGTGGCTTTCGCGATTATCGTTTCCGCGATCGAGATTACCTGCTGGTCCAAACCGAGTATCTGCGTAGGTTGTACGGCCCGATCGATCTGATCCTGTTTTACGACTTCGGAAAAGTGGCGTCGAGTATTAGTCGCTTTGACGAAGGACGTATGCGACACACCTACGGCGCCGGAATCGTGGTGGTTCCGCGTCAACTGGATAACATTCTCTTTCGCTTCTACGTTGCGCTCGGCAGCGGTGAAGGTAGTCACACGTATCTTAACGGCGGCATCAGTGGACGCGGCGACCGGTTGACGCGGTAGCTCTGCGGCCCTCGGCGATCTCTGCGGCATCCTTTTCCCACGCGCCGTGACGATGGAAGCCGCAGAGCAGTGAAAATCCGCGGCCCAGCACGTACAATACACGCATGCGACGGTCGGTGTTGGACCAGAGGTGGGCCGGTTACGCCGTAGCTGCGTTGAGTGTGAGTGCGTTAACGCTGCTGCTCAAGATTTTCGGCACACACTTCAATGCGGCCACGGTCTCACTCGCGCTGCTGCTGAACGTCCTCTTCATCGCCACTCGTTGGGGCAGCCTGCCCGCGCTGTTCACTTCGATCCTGGCGATGCTCTGTTTCAACTTCTTCTTCCTGCCGCCCTTCGGCACCTTCACGATTGCTGCAACCGATAACTGGGTTGCGCTGCTCGCCTTTCTCATTACTGCGGTAACGGCCGGACAACTCTCAGCCAGCGCGAAGCGACGCGCAGAAGAAGCTGAAACCGGAAGACACGAGATCGAGCGTCTCTACGCTGAGCTACGCGATGCGTTTGAACGTGCGAGTCATGCAGAGGCTTTGCGACAAAGCGAGAAACTGAAATCAGCGCTCCTCGATGCGGTAACACACGACCTGCGCACGCCGCTCACTTCCATCAAGGCTTCCATTACGACGTTGCTCGATGAAGCGCGCGGTGAACCGTCGTTTCCACTCGACCGCGATTCGAGAGTCGAGATGATGGAAGTGATCGACGAAGAGAGCGATCGTCTGAATCGCTTCATAAACGGGCTGATCGAACTCGCGCGCATCGAAGCCGGCGAACTGCAACTGCGCCGTCGCTGGGGCGCTGTAGATGAGATCCTCTCCACCGCGTTGACCAGAGCCGAACCGATTACGCGCAATCATCACGTTGAACTCAACGTGGAAAAAGAGTTGCCGGGTGTGCGAGTTGATGAAAGGGCCGTGAGCGAGGTGGTCTACACTCTCGTCGACAATGCCGCAAAGTATTCCGCTAAGGGTTCGACGATCCGGATCATGGCGCGACGCTCGGGCGAAGAGTTAATCGAAATGGGTGTTGAAGACCAAGGACCGGGCATTCCAAAAGATTTGCGTGAACAGGTTTTTGATAAGTTTTTCCGCGCCACACGCGATGGCGATATCACGACACACAATCCCAGCGGCACCGGCATGGGCCTCGCGATCGCGAAGGGAATTGTTGAAGCTCACGAGGGACGGATTTGGATTGACTCAGGTAATGGCGGTAAGGGAACGCGGGTTTCGTTTACACTTCCGATTGGTGACGAAGACGATGAGTAGCCAGCCGAGAATTCTGGTTGTTGACGACGAGCCGCAGTTAACGCGCGTGCTGCGCACGGGACTGAAATCGCACGGCTACGACGTGCGCGTTGCGGCTGATGGACTCGCCGGATTCGAAGCTTTCAACGACTGGCACCCGGATCTGGTGATCACGGATCTGGCGATGCCGAATGTCGATGGCCTGGAGTTGTGCAAACGTCTGCGCGCGATCTCGCAGGTACCGATCATTGTCTTGTCGGCGAAAGGCGAGGAGAAGACGAAGGTCGAAGCGCTCGATCTCGGTGCTGACGACTTTATAACCAAGCCGTTTGGGATCGACGAACTGCTCGCGCGCGTGAGAGCTTCGCTGCGTCGCGCGAAGGTGCCGCCCATGAATGAAGCGACACAGACTACGCTCGACTCGGGAGATTTTCACGTCGATCTGGAATCGCGCGAGATCACTGTGCGCGGCAAAGCGATTCACCTCACGCCGAAAGAGTTTGATCTGCTGGTCTACTTCATCAAGCACTCCGGAAAAGTTTTAACTCATCGCACGCTGCTGGCGGCTTTGTGGGGCGGCAACTACGTCGAACAGAACGAATACCTGCGGGTGTTTGTCGGCAACCTGCGCAAGAAGATCGAACCCGACGTCACTCCACGCTACATCCTCACCGAACCCTGGATCGGCTATCGCTTCGATCCCGATCCAGTTACTTAGCCACAAAAAAGCACATAAGGCACATAAAAATTTAGGCGCTTCTTTGGTGCCTTATGTGCCTTTTTGTGGCCCTCTCTTTACAAACTTTTTATGAACCTTTTACGCCCTTTTTATGTGCCGGGGCGTAAGTTGGTTTCATGAGCGAAGAACGGAACACGATCACCTGGGAGCCGTGGGCGGCGTGCGTTTGTTTTGTAGTCGCAGGCATCTCCCTGGTGATCGGATTTGTATTTACCACGCGCTGGTTGCTCGACGACCACATTCATCCCCTGCTGCACGCGATCGGCTTAGTGCTCCTCATAATCGGCATTCCAACGATCATCCTCGGCGGCCACTTCATGGATCTCAACGAGAAGAAGGCCAAACGACTGGGGCTAATAATCATCATATCTGTTCTTTTGCTAAATCCCGGCGGTGTAAATGCGCAAAGCCCGGATGCTGACGAGACCACGTCTCAGGAACAAGAGACACAACAAACAGATCCTAAATGGCAGTACGGTGGATTCGGCGATCTAGCTTACCCACTCGATTTTAACCATCCCGCAAATCATCTGTTCCGAAGTCGCGGGACAGCTTTTCACACCGACAGTGTGTGGCTGAACCTGGCCGGTGCATACGTTAGAAAGAAACCATCGGAAGAATCACGCTGGGGCATTGAACTGACAGCGCAGGCAGGTAAGGATGACGAACTCTTTGGATTTTCAGCGACCGCGCCTAACATCGCCGGATTTAAATTCCTTCGTCACCTTGGTCCTACCAACGCTTCGTATCTCGCGCCGGCAGGCAAAGGACTCACAGTACAAGCCGGAATCTTTAACAGCCTGATCGGGTACGACTCTCTCTACGCCAAAGATAATCTGAACTACACGAGACCCTGGGGCGCAGATTTCACTCCGTACTTAATGATGGGCGCAAACGTGAGTTATCCCTTCACCAAGAAACTCACCGGCACGTTCTTCCTGATCAACGGCTACTGGCACCTGGCACGTGCCAACAGCGCACCGAGTGCGGGCGGGCAGGTAACTTACAAGGCGACGCCTCGCATTACGTTGAAAGAGACCATCCTATTCGGACCACACCAGCGCAATACGGCGTTTGAGTTCTGGCGTTTCTTGACGGATACGATCGTCGAACGCAAGACGGAAAAGTTTACCCTCGCCTCTGAGTACATATTTTCCACGGAACATGTCGATGCCCCGGGCAGGCCGCGCGCGTTGATGATGTCATGGCAGTTGCCAGCCCGCTGGACGCTGAATAATCGTTGGAGTTTGTCGTTTCGTCCAGAGGTGTTTTGGGATCGAGACGGCCGCTGGACGTTAGCCAGGCAAACAGTCAAAGCCTTCACTTCTACACTCGAATATCGTCAGCCATACAAGTCGACCAGCGCGATCTTCCGGCTGGAACACCGGTTCGACGATTCGCGTGGTCCCGAGGGCGGCTTCTTCCGTGGCGCTGAGTCGCCTGCAGGTGCGATCGGGTTAACTCCGCAGCAGCATTTGCTGATTTTCGCGACCATATTCACGTTCGATTCGCAGTAGGAGAGTGGCGAATGTTGGACCTGGTTTTTGTTGGCTTAACGATCGGTTTTTTCCTGATTGCGCTGGCTTATGTGCGCGCGTGTGAGAGGCTGCAGTAAATGAGTTTGGAAACGGGTCTCATACTGGTTGTTTCAGCACTTTTGCTTTGTTACCTGGCCTACGCGTTGCTGCGGCCGGAGAAGTTCTGACGGTTATGACTTTCAACGGTTGGTTACAGATCGTCTTCTTTCTCGTCCTGATACTGCTCGTGACAAAGCCGCTGGGGCTGTTTATGGCCCATGTATTCAATCGTGAGCGCACGTTTCTCGATCCGGTGCTAACGCCCGTTGAGAGATTGATCTATCGACTCACGCGTGTGGATGCGAGTCGTGAAATGCACTGGACCGAGTATGCGGTAGCGATGCTGCTGTTCAGTCTCGTTTCGATGCTGGTGCTTTACTTGTTGCAGAGAGCTCAGGGCGTGTTGCCGTTCAATCCGCAGCATTTGCCGGGCGTCGATGCCAACGGCTTTCTCGCCTCGTCATTCAACACGGCGGCTTCGTTTACGACGAATACAAACTGGCAGTCGTACGTGCCGGAAGTGACGATGAGTTACCTCACGCAGATGGCCGGCCTCGCTTATCACAACTTTGTATCGGCGGCGACCGGCATCGCACTCGCAATCGCGTTCATTCGCGGCATCGCACGTCGTGAAATGCAGGCGATTGGAAACTTCTGGGTGGATTTCACGCGCGCGACGCTTTGGGTGTTGCTGCCGTTTTGTTTGATCGGCGCGTTGGTGCTGGTCTCGCAAGGTGTAGTTCAGAATCTACGACCTTACGACACGGCGAAGTTGATCGATCCAACACAGGCAGTATCGGAGCAAGTGATCGCGCAGGGGCCGGTGGCTTCGCAGGAATTCATCAAGCAATGGGGCACGAACGGCGGCGGCTTCTTCAATACCAACAGCGCCCATCCTTTTGAAAATCCGACCCCGCTCACAAATCTGATCGCGCTGTTTTCGATCTTCGCAATCTCGGCGGGCCTGACTTACACACTCGGGCGCATGACCGGTTCTTCAAAACATGGTTGGGCCGTCTGGTCGGCGATGGCTGTCTTGTTTCTGGTTGGTGTGCTCGTCACTTACTGGAGTGAAGCGCGCGGGAATCCGTTGCTTGGCGGAACCGACCAGACAGTCACGGCGATGCAGGCGGGCGGCAACATGGAGGGCAAGGAAGTTCGCTTCGGTATTTCCAACAGCGCGCTCTTTGCAACGGTTACGACAGACGCTTCGTGTGGCGCGGTTAATTCGATGCACGACTCGTTCACTCCATTCGGCGGCATGGCGCCGCTCGCAAACATCATGCTTGGCGAGGTGGTGTTTGGCGGCGTTGGCGCGGGCATGTACGGAATGCTGATTTTCATCGTGTTGTCGGTGTTCATCGCCGGACTGATGGTGGGCCGGACACCGGAATATCTCGGCAAGAAGATCGAGTCGTACGACGTGAAGATGGCGATGCTCGTGGTGCTTGTCTTTCCGCTCACTATTCTGATCTTCACGGCGATCTCGGCGGTGTCGCCTTCGTTCGGCACGTCGCAGTTGAACAACCCTGGACCACATGGTCTAAGCGAGCTGCTCTACGCGTTCGTTTCGGGCACAGGCAACAACGGATCCGCCTTCGCGGGAATCTCCGCGAATACGCTTTGGTACAACACGACGATCGGAATCGCGATGCTTGTCGGTCGTTTCATGATGATCATCCCGATGCTCGCGATCGCCGGCAATCTCGCCCGCAAGAAGATCGTCCCGCCATCGCTGGGCACGTTTCCGGTGACAACGCCGCTGTTCACGACGTTGCTGGTGAGCGTGATCGTGATTGTGGGCGCGTTGACGTTTTTCCCGGTACTCAGTTTAGGGCCAATCGTCGAGGAGTTGTTGATGCGCGTATGAGTAGAAAATCAACCAAAGCTATTTGGAATACGCGGATCGTCAAACGCGCGGTCGTCGATGCGTTTTTGAAACTCGATCCGCGCCGGATGATGCGCAACCCGGTGATGTTCGTCGTCGAGGTTGGGAGCGTCTTAACAACACTCGAGTTAATGCGCGGCGTCAACGCTTTTGAACTTCAGATCACTTTATGGCTGTGGTTCACGGTTTTGTTTGCAAACTTCGCCGAAGCGATGGCTGAAGGTCGCGGTAAGGCCCAGGCCGATAATCTACGTAAATCAAAGATTGAAACGATTGCGCATCGCATCGTCTCAGGTTCGCTCATCGAAGACGTCACCGCGCCACAGTTGCGCAAGGACGATCTCGTAATCGTTTCCGCCGGTGAGTTCATTCCGGGAGATGGCGAGATTATTGAAGGCGTCGCATCGGTGGATGAGTCTGCAATCACCGGCGAGAGTGCACCCGTGATTCGCGAGGCCGGTGGTGATCGTTCCGCGGTAACCGGCGGCACGCGCGTGCTCTCCGATCAAATCAAGGTTCGCATCACCTCTAATCCCGGCGAGACGTTTATCGACCGCATGATCGCTCTCGTCGAAGGGGCCGAACGACAAAAGACACCGAACGAGATCGCGCTCAACATCCTGCTCGCCGGTCTCACGATCATCTTTTTGATGGCGGTTGTGACGCTGCAGCCTTTCGCGATCTACTCCAACGCGCCGCAGACAATCTTCGTGCTCGTCGCACTGCTCGTTTGTTTGATACCTACCACGATCGGCGGATTGCTCTCAGCTATCGGCATCGCCGGAATGGACCGCCTGATTCAACACAACGTGCTTGCGATGTCGGGACGCGCGGTCGAAGCGGCCGGCGACGTGAATACGCTCCTGCTTGATAAGACCGGAACGATTACGTTGGGGAATCGAGAGGCAACGCGGTTCATCCCGTTGCCCGGCGTCGACGAAACCGAGTTGGCTGAAGCTGCGCAACTCTCATCACTCGCTGACGAAACTCCCGAAGGCCGCTCGATAGTCGTTTTGGCGAAAGAGAAATACGGACTGCGTGGGCGTGAGCTCGCACCTCACGAAGCTCACTTCATTCCGTTCACGGCGCAAACGCGCATGTCGGGCGTTGATTACGACGGTCGTGAAGTGCGCAAAGGCGCCGCTGATGCAATCGATAAATATCTGAACGGCCTCGGTAAGCACGTGCCGAGCGAGTTAGCGGGCATCGTCGAAGACATTTCGAAAGCCGGTGGCACGCCGCTCGTCGTTGCCGAGGATCGAATCGCGCTCGGCGTCATTCATTTGAAGGACATCATCAAGGGCGGCATGGCCGAGCGCTTCAATCAAATGCGGCAGATGGGCATCAGGACGATCATGATCACCGGCGATAATCCGCTCACCGCCGCGACTATCGCACGCGAAGCGGGCGTCGATGATTTCCTCGCGCAGGCGACACCTGAAGACAAGATGGCGCTCATCAAGCGCGAGCAGGAAGGCGGCAAGCTCGTCGCGATGACCGGCGACGGCACCAACGATGCGCCGGCATTGGCTCAGGCTGACGTCGGCGTCGCGATGAACACGGGCACGCAGGCCGCAAAAGAAGCCGGCAATATGGTCGATCTCGACAGCAATCCGACGAAGCTGATCGAAGTGGTTGAGATCGGAAAGCAGTTGTTGATGACTCGCGGCGCGTTGACGACGTTCTCGATCTCCAACGATGTCGCGAAGTATTTCGCGATCATTCCCGCGATGTTTGCGACCGCCTTTCCGGTGCTCAACACGCTCAACATCATGGGCCTGCGTACGCCGCAGTCGGCGATTCTCTCAGCCGTCATCTTCAATGCATTGATCATCATTGCGCTCATTCCGCTCGCCTTGAAAGGTGTGAAGTACCGGCCGATGAGTGCCGCAGCGCTCTTGCGACGCAACTTGTTGGTTTACGGACTCGGCGGCATCGTCGTGCCGTTCGTCGGGATCAAGATTATCGACGTTGTGATTCATGCGATCGGACTGGCTTAGAGATGAAGAATTTCGTGACAGCGATTTTGATGACGATAGTGACGACGATCCTGCTCGGATTGATCTATCCGCTGGTCGTCACCGGTCTGGCGCAGGTGATCTTTCCTGACCAGGCGAACGGCCAACTGATCAAGAACGCGGATGGCGCGCTCATCGGTTCGCGTCTGATTGGCCAGCCGTTTTCTTCGCCGGGATATTTTCGCGGACGACCCTCTGCCGCAGGTTACGACGCGGGTGCATCATCAGGATCGAATCTTGGCCCAACAAATCAAAAGCTGATCGATCGCGTGAAGGCTGACATTGAGAGGTTGCAAGCAGAGAATCCGGGCAAGCCTGTGCCGATCGACTTAGTAACAACTTCCGCGTCGGGGCTTGATCCACACATTTCACCAGCAGGCGTGGAGTTCCAGGTACCGCGTGTGGCGCGCGAGCGCGGCATGACTGAAGTGGAACTGCGCAGCATCATTGCGCTGCACACGGAAGGACGTCAATTCGGATTTTTCGGTGAACCACGAGTAAACGTGTTGGAACTGAACCTCGATTTGGACAACAGGAAACCAATGAAGCGTTAGGCTAATGGCAGCGGAGCTGAAACGACCATCACCGGAAGTCTTGCTCGCCAAACTCAAAGTTGGCGATAAGCCGACGCTGCGCGTTTACATCGGCGCGGCGCCAGGCGTGGGGAAAACCTGGCAAATGCTCGAAGACGCGCATGCGCTGCAGCGGCAGGGAATCGATATCGTCATCGCAGTTCTCGAAACGCATGGGCGCAGTGAAACTGCCGCGCTCGCCGAAGGCCTCGAGCGCGTGCCGCTACGCAACGTCGAATATCGTGGCGTCGTGCTTGAAGAGATGGATGTCGATGCTGTCATCGAGCGCGATCCGCAGGTGGCGATAGTTGACGAGTTAGCCCACACCGATGTGCCTGGCTCGAAGAATCGCAAGCGTTACGAAGACGTGCTCGAGCTTCTGAGTCACGGCATTTCCGTGATCACTGCCGTGAACATTCAACACATCGAATCGCTGAACGATGTGGTCGCGCGCACCACCGGCGTGCGTGTGCGCGAGACTGTGCCCGATCACTTCTTCCGTCGCGCCGATGAAGTGGTCAACGTTGACGTTTCCGTCGAAACGCTGCGCACGCGTCTGCGGCAGGGAAAAATCTACGGCGTCGAGAAGATCGAGCAGTCACTGAATAATTTCTTTCGCAAAGGAAACTTGTCAGCGCTGCGGGAACTGGCATTGCGACAGGTGGCTCAGGACCAGGCGGCGAAGGCGCACGAGTATCGCGAGCGCGAGGGATTGGACCAGGCAGTGATTCCCGAAAAGGTGATGGTCGCGATGGCGTCGCGCGGAAGTGCGAAAAAATTATTGCGCACGGGTTCGCGAATCGCTGGACGGCTGGCGTCCGATTGGTACGCGGTTTACGTCGAAACGCCGCGCGAAGAAATGGGCCGGATCAAACCCGAAGACTACGCCGCGCTTCAGGAAAACATTCAGTTCGCGCAACAACTGGGTGCACGCGTTGTGAAATTGAAAGCGCGCAACATCGCCGATGCGTTGATCGATTTCGCGCGTCGGGAAGGGATCACGCACGTGGTGTTCGGACAAACGTCGCGCTCGCGTTGGGACATTCTGCTGCACGGCTCCGTGATCAATCGTTTTCTGGATGAAGTTCGCGACGCTACCGTGCAAGTTGTGCCGCAGATTTACACGGATGGAGACGGATGAGTCTGAGCGTGAAGCCGAATACAATCGCATGACCGAAAACCTGCATCAACTGCGCGATTCCGATAGCCTCAAGTCAGACTTCATCGCCACGGCTTCGCACGAGTTGCGCACCCCGCTGACGAGCGTCTGGATGGGCGTTCACCTGTTACTCGAAAGAGCAGCCGGAGAACTGACTGACAAACAGATCGAAGTGCTGAGCGCTTGTCGTGAAGACTGCGAACGTCTCGACAAGTTGATGCGCGACCTGCTCGATCTCTCACGCATCGAGGCCGGCGAAAGCAAACCCACGCTCGCCGTTGTAAAGACAAGAGATCTGATTGACGAAGCCACTAAGGAACTGCGACCGCAAGTGGAATCGAAAGGATTGGACTTTAGAGTCGACGCGCCGTTCACGCTGCCGGCGGTGCGAGTTGATCGAACGCAGGTCGAACGCGTCCTGGCAAACCTCGTCGTCAATGCGATTCGTTACACGCAATACGGCGAGATAACGATCAGCGCGCAGCCGCGTGGAAACTCATTGGCCGTTTCAGTCTCGGATACAGGCAGCGGCATCCCGCAGGAATACCTGCCGCACATCTTCGACAAGTTTGTGCAAGTGCCGGGCGCAGCGACCGGCGGCGCGGGTTTAGGCCTGGCGATTTCGCGGCTGATCGTTGAAGCGCATGGCGGGCAGATCAGTGTGCAATCAGAAAGGGGCAAAGGCTCGACGTTCACGTTTACGTTGCCCATCGCTGCCTGAAAGAACGAAGTATGAAGGAACGAATACTGATAATCGACGATGAAGAACACATCAGGCGCATGATGCGCTTAACGCTTGAAGCCGCGGGCTATCAAGTCGGCGAGGCGAGCAATGGGGCCGAAGGTCTGAGTGTTTATGACGACGGCTCAACCTGGGTCGTGGTGGTCCTGGACCAGCGAATGCCCGGAATGGATGGCCTGGAAACACTGCGCGAACTCAAAAAGCAGAACGAAGACGCACGCGTCGTGATGGCCACTGCGTACGCGTCGATCGAACTTGCCGTGGATGCGATGAAACTCGGCGCCACTGATTTCGTGCGTAAGCCGATGACTCCGGAAGTGCTGCGTAATGCAGTTGCGGCGGCGTTAGTGAAGTCACAAACAATTTCCAGAGAGCCACAGCCGCTCGTTCAAACCATCACGATGAACGGCTTCACGATCCTTGACGACGAAGAAACACCTGCACTCGATTATTCACACCGGCGATTCATGGTCACCACTCCCGGCGGTCAAACGCATGACGTGCTCGTAGAGATTAACGCGGAAGCGATCGCGTATGTCGAGCGCATGACCGGGCGGCGATTGGAGCCGGAGAATTCTTTTTGGACTTCACAAGCGCGCCGTCTTTTGAGCGACTTCCTGTGGAACGAACGCAAGGTGCCGCCGACACGAAGACTGATTTTGAGAAGTCTCGACCCCGATCGATTACCGATTGCGGCACGCTGGAAAGCGAAGGGATGAAGGGAAACTAATGGCTACTGCAATCAAGCGTTTACTCGTGGGAAGAGCACTACGAACTGAACAGGCAATCCACGAGCGGCTCACAAAGAAAACCGCGCTCGCTGTTTTTTCGTCTGACGCGCTTTCATCGACGGCCTACGCCACGGAAGAAATCCTGCTCGTGCTCGCTGCCGCCGCGGCCTTCAGTTCAGGCTCATCCTTTCATTATGTGGTTCCGATCTCGGTTGGGATCGCGGTATTGCTGGGGATCGTAGCCACGAGTTACCGGCAGACGATTCACGCTTATCCGTCGGGTGGCGGCGCGTATATCGTCGCAAAAGAGAATCTCGGCACGAATCCTGGATTGGTTGCCGCTGCTGCGTTGCTCGTCGATTACGTGCTCACGGTTTCAGTGTCGATCGCTGCCGGTGTGGCGGCTATCACGTCGGCGGTGCAAGGGACACGCTATGCGTGGCTCGACGATCACAAAGTCATCTTGTGTTTGATCTTTATCGCGTTTATCGCGATCGCAAACTTGCGTGGTGTTCGCGAATCAGGCGCGCTGTTTGCCACGCCAACGTACGTCTTCGTCGTCAGTTTTCTCTTCATGATCGCGTTCGGATTGTTTCACTACTTCACTTATGGCGGTGCTGCGACAGTGCCGGGGCCGGAAGAGCTGAAAGTTGCCGAAGGTTACAAGCTGCAACCGCTGACGTTGTTTTTACTGCTGGGTGCGTTCTCGAATGGTTGCGCGGCGCTGACGGGTATTGAAGCGATCTCAAACGGTGTGCAGGCGTTCAAAAAACCCGAAGCAACGAATGCAGCGACAACGGTGATCTGGATGGCGATTCTGTTGACGACGATGTTTCTTGGTACGAGTGTGATGGCCTACTTGTACCACGTGCATCCGAAACAGAGTGAAACTGTCATTTCGCAATTCGCGCGCATCATGTTCACGGGTCCGTTGGGATGGTTCTATTACGTCGTGCAGGCCGCGACGGCAGCGATACTCGTGCTCGCGGCGAATACTGCGTTTGCTGATTTTCCGCGGCTCTCGAGTCTGCTGGCGCGCGATCGGTTTCTGCCGCGGCAGTTTGCTAATCGCGGTGACCGTCTTGTGTTCTCGAATGGCATCGTGATTCTCGCGATCTTCTCCGGGATCCTTGTGAGCGCGTTTGGCGGCGACACCTCTCGATTGATACCACTCTACGCTGTAGGGGTATTTCTTTCGTTCACGTTGTCACAGTCAGGCATGGTGGTCCATTGGCTGCGCGAGCGAAGAAAGCTGCGCGCTGGTAGTGGCTCATTGCCCGAAGTTGTTTTGGAGGATGAAGACCGATCGTATTTCGTGACCGATGAAGTGACTGCGCCCGCGAACTGGAAGAAGTCGCTCGTAATCAACGCGATTGGCGCGTTAGCGACGTTCATTGTGCTCTGCGTCTTCATCGCGACCAAGTTTATTCATGGTGCGTGGATCGTGATAGTCATGATTCCGCTGCTCGTCGCCCTCTTCCGGGCGATCCACAAGCATTACGTGATGGTTGCGAAACAGCTTTCGACCGAAGGGCTCGCGCCGCTGAGACCGATAAAGCACATCGTGATTGTTCCGATCTCGGGTATACACAGGGGCGTTGTTTCGGCGTTGCAGTATGCGAAGTCGATCGCGTCAGACAAAGTGCAGGCTGTTTACGTCGACTTTGGAGAAGAAGCGACCGCAAACATGAAAGACAAATGGGAACGTTGGGGTGCGGGTGTGCAGCTTGTGGTGCTTCCGTCACCTTATCGCGAACTGACGCGGCCTTTACTGAGATACATTAATCGCCTCGCGAGAGAAAACTCCGACGACATCATCACCGTCGTGCTGCCTGAATTCATTCCCGCGCGTTGGTGGCAACACGCGCTTCACAATCAAAGCTCGCTGCTGCTGAAAGGTTCGCTGCTATTTAAGAAGGGTGTGATCGTTACCAGCGTTCCTTATCATCTGGAACATTAGCCACAAAAAGGCACATAAGGCACACAAAAGAGGTCTTTGTTAAAGCTTCTTTTGTGTGCCCTATATGCCTTTTTGTGGCTAAATATCGTCATGGACGATCTGCTCGCGGCGCGTTCGCAGATGGCGATGTCGCTCGCTTTTCACATCATCTTTGCGGCGATCGGGATCGCGATGCCGCTGCTGATGATTATTGCCGAGTGGAAGTGGCTGCGCAGCAAAGACGAGATCTACCTGACGCTCGCCCAACGTTGGGCCAAAGGCACGGCGATACTCTTCGCGGTCGGCGCTGTTTCGGGCACAGTGCTCTCGTTTGAACTCGGATTATTGTGGCCCGGATTCATGGGCTACGCCGGTTCGATCATCGGCATGCCGTTCTCACTCGAAGGCTTTGCATTCTTCACCGAAGCAATCTTCCTGGGAATTTATCTCTACGGCTGGAAGCGCGTGCCGCCACGCGCGCACCTGTTTGCCGGCGTGATGGTCGCTGTCAGCGGTGCGCTCTCGGGTATCTTCGTCGTCATCGCTAACGCGTGGATGAATGCGCCAACGGGTTTTCGCCTCGTCGATGGCAAGCCGGTTGACATCGATCCGATCGCCGCCATGTTGAATCCCGCGGCGTTCTCACAAACTCTTCACATGACGCTCGCTGCTTACGCGGCAACGGGATTTGCTGTTGCCGGCATTCACGCGTTCATGCTCAGACGCGACCGGACCAATCGTTTTCACAGAGCCGCGCTCGCGATCGCGTTACTGGTTGGTGGCGTGAGTGCAATCCTGCAACCGTTGAGCGGCGACTCGCTCGCGAAGTCAGTCGCCAGAACACAACCAGTGAAGCTCGCCGCCTTTGAAGGACACTTTCAAACTGAACAGGGCGCGTCATTACGAATTGGTGGCATTGAGATTCCTTATCTACTGAGCATACTCGCGTACGGCGATCCGAACGCGGTCGTTAAAGGATTGAATGACTTTCCCGCCGCTGATCGCCCACCGGTCGCAATCGTTCACATCGCTTTTCAGATCATGGTCGCGTGTGGTGTGGCGATGATGCTGGTTGCACTGTGGGCGGCATGGCGATACTTGCGCGGGCGCCGTAATCAAAAGTGGCTCGAGTCAAAATGGTTTCTGCGACTACTCATCATTGCCGCGCCGCTCGGGTTCATCGCGGTGGAAACCGGCTGGGTCGTTACTGAAGTGGGACGACAGCCATGGATCATCAACGGCGTGATGCGAACCAGTGAGGCCGTCACGCCGATGCCCGGACTGATCGTGCCATTCCTGACCTTCACTGTGCTCTACATGTTCCTGGCAGTGATCACTGTCTTCCTATTACTGCGTCAGGTCGCAGCGAGTCCGAAAGATCCTGAACCGAAACCACAGGAGGCGCGTGTTGCCGCTTGAAACGATCATTGCCGGAGTAATGGTCGGGTCACTCGTGCTTTACGCGCTTCTCGGCGGCGCCGATTACGGTGGCGGCGTGTGGGATCTCTTCGCTTTCGGACCACGTGCGCGGGAGCAGCGAAAACTGATCGCGGATGCGATCAGCCCCGTGTGGGAAGCCAATCACGTTTGGTTGATACTCGTTGTCGTTATTCTTTTCACTGCATTTCCACCCGCCTTCGCCGCGATTGCGACTGCGCTTCACATTCCGATCACACTGCTGCTAATCGGCATCGTGTTGCGCGGCACTGCGTTCACTTTTCGCACGTACGATATACAGCGCGACGACGTGCAACGTCGCTGGAGTATCGTGTTTTCGATTGCAAGCATCATCACCCCGATCCTTTTAGGGACGACGCTGGGAGCGATCGCATCGGGAACGATTCGGGTTGAGAACGGCGCCGTCACGAGCGGTTTCTTTCGTTCATGGCTCGCTCCGTTTCCTTTGGCAGTCGGTTTCTTCGCGCTCACGTTGTTTGCATTTCTGGCGGCTGTCTACCTGACCCTGGAAGCACGTGAACGAAAGTTGCAGGAAGAGTTCCGCATGCGCGCGATTATCGCCGGAGTTGTGGTTGGCTTACTCGCACTCACGGTTTTCATTCTGGCGAAAACCGGTGCGCCGACTGTTCGCGCGGGAATCAGCCGGAGCTGGTGGGCTTTGGGCCTTCATCTTCTCACCGCGATCTTTGCTACGAGTGCGTTCGTTACGCTTTGGACCAGACGCTATCGTCTGGCGCGTGTTTGTGCGGCCGCTCAAGTGACGTTGATTTTGTTGGGCTGGGCTTTCGCCCAGTTTCCGCATTTGGTAGAACCGGATCTCACGATCAGTTCAGCCGCTGCGCCGCAAATCACGCTGCAATTGTTGCTCGGCGCCCTCGCGGCAGGCGCAATTTTGTTGTTTCCGTCGTACTATTACTTATTCCGAATCTTCAAAGCTGAATAGCTGATGAATCTCGACGAACACCGACAACGGATCCGCTGCCAGGCTTTCTCGATCGGTCTGTCGTTCGTGGCGTTTTGTATTGGCGTCTCCGGACTGCTCGGATGGATATTCGATATCGAGCTGCTCAAAAAAATCCACCCTTCACTAGTTACGATGAAGGCAAACACCGCTGTTTGCCTGATGCTGGCCGCTGTGGCGTTATTTCTCATCGAGGACAGATCCGCCTCACCCCGGAAGCGTCGCATTAGTCAACTGCTTGCTGCCGCCGTCGCGTTTGTCGGCCTGATCACAGTGAGCGAACATCTTCTGGGCTGGAACTCCGGACTCGATCAATTACTTTTTCACGAATCACAAAAAGAGGCGGGCCTGTCGTTTCCAGGCCGGATGGGAGTCGCCGCATCGCTCAACTTCTCGTTGCTGGGCATTGCTCTTTTGTTTTTGAATGCGCGTTCACGGCGCTGGTTTCAGCTTGCAAACATCTCAGTGTTATTCGTGCTCGCAATCACCCTGCTGGTTTTTCTTTATTACTTTTATGGTGTCGAGCAGCAGGAACCATTCGCATACTATTTCACGATAGCTCTACACTCGGTAATTGCATTTCTGTGTCTCGCGGTAGCAATTCTGTTGGCGCGACCCGAACGCACCGCTATCGCCGCACTGCTTGGAAGTAGTCCAGGAGCTGTTGTGGCGCGGCGCATGTGGCCCGCCTTCTTGATACTAATTCTGCTGGGATGGATTAGGACTGTTACGCGCAATGCCGACTGGCCCAGTTTTGGCTTTGCCACCGCATCTTTTACCTTAGCGGTACTGATTTTGCTCGCCGGTCTGATCTGGTGGACAGCCGTTTCGCTGAACCGTATCGACAAGAAACGCCACCTTGCCGAGGGCAGGCTCACGGTGCTGGCGCGAGTCAGCGAGTTGATACGCACGCTGCACGATCCTGACGAACTCTCTTACGCAGTTGCTGAAACTGTCGGCACTCATCTCAAGGTTCGTCGCTGTCTGTTTAACGAGACTGACGTCGAGCGTGATCTCGAGATCGTCCATAAAGACTACTGCGACGGCGTCCAATCTGTTGCGGGTGAGCATCGCCTCTCTGACTACAGCAGCATCACCACCCGTGAAATGCAACTCGGAAAGACTGTCGTCAATTACGATTCAAAGACTGACCCGAGAACTGCTGCCGATTACCAACGGAGTTATGAGGTGACTGGTGAGCGTGCTTACATAGCCTTTCCGTTGTTGCGTGAAGGTCGTTGGGTCGCATCACTGTGGGCCAGCGACGACCAGCCGCGCCAATGGACCAAAGAGGAAGTGGCGTTATTACAAACTGCCGCCGAACGTACCTGGACCGCCGTGGAAAAGTTGCGTGCGGAAGCTGAACGTGAACGATTGTTGAAGAGCGAGCAGGAAGCACGTGACGCCGCTGAAAAAGCGAATCAGCTCAAAGACGAATTTCTCGCGACGCTTTCTCACGAGCTTCGGAATCCGCTGAACGTCATTCTCGGTTATTCGGAACTGTTGTTGCGCATGCCCGAGATCGAGGGCTCGCAGCGTTTGATCAAGATGAGCGAAGCGCTGCGACGTAATGCGCAATCGCAGTCGCAACTGATAAACGATCTGCTCGATCTCTCACGTCTACAGCGAGGCAAAATCTCTCTGAACGTGGAGACAGTTTCACTCGCGGCCATCATCGATAGTGCGGTGGAGACTGTGCGCACGGACGCCGCGGCAAAAGCGATTGAGATTCGTTTGCACGTCGATGAGCAACTCTTGTTTGTCGAAGGCGATCGTCTACGGCTACAGCAAATAGCGTGGAACGTGCTGAACAACGCGGTGAAGTTTACGCCTGCGGGCGGGACTATCGAGATCAGTTTGAGGGGTGACGATGATAGTGCGGTTTTGTTGGTAACGGACACAGGGCAGGGAATCGACGCGAGTTTTCTGCCGCACGTTTTTGAAATGTTTCGCCAGGCTGACGGCAGTAATCGACGGCGGCATGGTGGTCTGGGAATCGGACTCGCGCTCGTGCGACAACTCGTGCAACTTCACGGCGGGATGATTAGCGCTGAGTCTGATGGTCCTAATAAAGGTTCGCAGTTCACGATTCGTCTGCCGTTGTTACGCGAAATAGTGTCGCCGAATGCACCCTCACTTACTGCGGGCGCGGTTGAATTCGAAGTGTTCGCGGCAAAGAGTTTTCTGGTGGTGGACGATTCGGAAGACACGATCGCGATGTTAAGGGAACTGCTGCGAGTTGCGGGTGCGAATGTGACCACGGCGACGAATGGAGCGGAGGCGTTGAGCATCGCGGAGGAAAATGAGTTTGACGTGATTCTTTCCGACATCTCGATGCCGGAGATGGATGGATTTGAGTTTCTACAGCGATTACGAAAGATCGACGGCCGGCGGCACGTTCCAGTCGTAGCCATCACCGGTTTTGGCCGGAGCGACGACGTCGCGCGCGCTCGTGCGGCAGGTTTCTATTCCCACCTCACCAAGCCACTCAGCCTTAAAGCGCTTGCGGAAGTTCTGCAACAACTCGCCAAGGAAAGAACCGCACCGGAAGCGAGCGTCGACTTCGACATCAGCGCCGGCCCGGTTTTTTAAACGCTTGCGACCCTTTGCCTCTTAGACCAAACAGCGCGAAGAGGAATTTAGGAGATTGATTAGAACAAGTCAGGAAGAGGGGCTTGCCCCCGCTCTGCCGACCCTTCGATCGGCGGGGCAAGCCCCTCTTCCTGACTTGTCTAGCTAACGAATCAAATTTATCCCACAAAGCTTCGCTTGCACGAACTCCGTACATCAGAGTGAACTCAGATCGCACATACCGGTAGCTTGTAGCGTGAGTTTCCTACTGGCCCGTTCCTTGCGTTTTGAGCCGGGTATGCAAGGTCAAACATTGCGATATTTTCTGTGTCTTGGGGTTTTGTTAGCAGTTGCGAACGCAGTTTTTGCTCAGCAGAGTCCGAACGCAGCGTTGGCGCCTCCGGCGGTAGTGTCACCTGCCGACAAGGCTGCAATTGAAGCGTTTGAGAAGCAGGTCAATGCATACGTTGAGCTGCGCAAGAAGATTAGAGCAAACACGCCCAGGCTTTCGAAGGACAGCACGCCCGAACAGCTTCACGCTTATCGCACCGCGCTCGAAGAGTCGCTGAGAAACTCACGTGCGGGTGCGAAACGCGGCGAACTATTTCGCCCGGAAACCGCAGACTATATTCGCCGCACTTTGAAGACCGAATTCCAGGGTAAAGATCGACGCGAACTGCGCGAGACGATCTTTGAAACCGAGACGCAAGGCGTCGTTCTGCGTGTGAATTATCCGTATGCCGAGAGCGCCGAGTTGTCCGAAATGCCTGCGACGCTGCTCGCGAAGCTGCCGCAACTGCCGAAAGAAGTCAGGTATCGATTCGTCGGCCGAAACATGTTGCTGGTGGATCGCGAGAGTAACGTGATCATCGACTACATGCCCGACGCACTACCATGAGGTTAAGAACCATGCGAAGGTTTCACATTCATAATTTCCTGCTTGCGTTAATTGTAACGGCAACTCTCTTTCTGCCACTCTCAGCACAAAAACTCAGTAACAACACTGCACACAGTTCGGCACCGAAACTCACGCTGCCGGTTAAGGACGGCTCGGTTCGTTTTGCAGTGATCGGCGACACCGGCTCGGGTACGGTAAAGCAACATGACGTCGGCGACATGATGGTCAAATATCGCGCGCTATTTCCGTTTGAGTTCGTGTTGATGATGGGCGACAACATGTACGGCGGCGAGGATCCGAAGGATTTCGAGAAGAAGTTTTCCGAGCCTTACAAGGTCTTGCTCGACAACAAAGTGAAATTCTATGCGACGTTGGGCAATCACGATATGCCGATACAGGTCAATTACGAAAACTTCAACATGAATGGGAAGGAGTATTACCGCTTTACGAAAGGTAACGTTGCTTTCTACTCGCTCAACAGCAACTACATGGACAAGAAGCAGGTGAAGTGGCTGGAGGACGAACTGGCTAAAGACACTTCGGACTGGAAGATCTGTTTCTTTCATCACCCGCCTTACTCCTCGGCAAAGGCGCACGGCTCGGATGGTCAGTTGCGCGAAGTGGTCGAGCCGATCTTTGTTAAGTACGGAGTGAACGTGGTACTAACAGGTCACGATCACGTGTATGAGAGAATCAAGCCGCAGAAGGGGATCTACTACTTTGTTTCCGGGGCGGGCGGCAAACTTCGCACAGGTGACGTTAGTGAGACTTCGCAGTTGACCGAGAAGTCTTACGATCGTGACCTCCACTTTATGCTGTTTGAAGTTGCCGGAGATCAGATGTACTTCCAGGCAATCTCGCGCACTGGAGAGACTATCGATTCGGGTATGATCGCGCGAAGAAAGGGATGACATGGAGAAACAAGCGACGATGAGGAGTATGGCTCAGGACGACGAGCAGGCAATTCGTGAATCGGTAGAGACCTGGCTTGCAGCCAGTAAAAAAGGCGACTTATCTACACTGCTCGATCTTCTTGCTGACGATGTTCTCTTCATCGTTGCCGGCAAAGAGCCGTTTGGCAAGGAGGAGTTTGCCGCTGCCAATCAGGAGCAGATGAAAGACTTGGAGATGGACGCGAGGATCGATATTAAGGAGATTGAAGTTGCGGGTGATTGGGCGTGGATGCGCAGTTTTCTTGACTTAACTTTTACGCGTGAAGGGAAGGCAGCCAGGCACTCAGGTCACATTCTCACCATCTGGCAGAAGAACTCCGCCGGCCGCTGGGTCATCAAACGCGATGCAAATTTCGTGAAGCCTGATTGAGTTATTTTCGTGCCTTTTTGGCGCCCTTTTTTGTGGCAAGATCGGGTGCAACTGAAGGCGTGTATGGGGAATCTTATACATGTCTGCATCAAGCAAACAGGCCCGATAAGTTAAACGAGTTTTGATAAGTTGAGGAGTGTTAAATGAGTTCTATTAAAAAGGTTTCCCCAGCGATTATTGCGATTCTGGCACTTGTTTTCTCGATTTCCACCGCTTGCTTTGCCAAGGAAAAGCACAGCAGCAAATTCCCCAATATCAAGATTAAAAACTTTGGTCAGATGGACGACCGTTTTTTCCGAGGGGCTCGTCCGGAGAATGGCGACTATCAGGCGCTCGCCGCGCTTGGCGTGAAGACGATCATCGACTTAACAGATAATTCGATGGAGTACGAGAAGCCTGCGGTCGAGGCTGCCGGGCTGCGTTACGTCAACATTCCGATGGTTGACAAGAGTGCTCCCAGCATGGACCAGATCAACGAGTTTTTGAAAGTGGTTGATGATCCGGAAACGGGCAAGTTCTTCGTTCACTGCGCAGGCGGCCGCCATCGCACGGGAGTAGTAGGCGCCGTGTACCGCTTCCGTCACGACAACTGGAATCTCGAACAAGCTTTGGCAGAGATGGACCAGTATGAATTCGGTTCCGGCTATGGTCACGGCAAGCAGAGAGACTTCGTGAAGGAATACTGGGACCAGTTCCAGGCCAAACAAACCGCCGCTGCGACCAATCGGTAATCCAGCTAAGACTACGACATGCAAAAGAGCTGCTCATTTAGGGCAGCTCTTTTGCACTTACTGGCCCGAGTCAGAATATATATAGCGGAGGACCAGCTCGCATAAAACCCTGCGAAGTTTACTGGCACATTGTTTTCGCAGACGTAGAGATAGCCATTCGGGCCCAGATAGAAAGCAAAGTCGAGCTCTTCGTAACTTTGATTTGCATCACCATGGCTCAAAGCCAAAGCCGTAGACCTGCCACGTCGTAACGCCATCAACGGTGCGCTTGATGCGTTGCCCGCTGGCGTCATAAACATAGAGTTGACTTTAAGTTGACTTTGACCGGAGGAAATGAAGATGCAGGCCGGTCGGAGCGAACGGCAGCAGAAACGATGAATCAGAGCAAAAACTTCTTGAAAGTGCCGCTCAGAAAGAGAACAGCTAAACGTAAAAGCAGACCCGGTAAGCAAAGTGCGTGAGCTCTTCGATCGCGTCTCCAAACTACCCGCCGTCGGGTGTCATCGCCTACTTAGAAGTCGCTGATTTTTAGATATGGCCGAAAGAGCTTATCGACGTACGGTCCATACCACTTTTCCAGGTCTCGGCCACACCAGAGACAATACTGTAGGCCAACTTCTACAACCGTGGAGATGGGTTTCGGTGAAGTGATTAGCTTCTCATCTCCCTGTTCAATTGCCCGATATTGAAGTGTGAACGCTGGAGTGCCGTTGGGACAACTAGTCTCACTGATGTCTTGACGGGCCGTGATTCGCCAAGATGAGAAGGCGTGTTTCATCAGCAGGCGGGCGGCTTGCTTTGTCGAGGTTCGAACGCAAGATAGCCCACTCGGGAGATATACGTTCGATGGCCATCCAGCATCATCAGCAAGCAGATTGCCCCCTCAAGTCTTCGGGCTTTCTAGCCTAAGCGAAGGGTGCTCATTGGAGCAGCCCTTTTTCATTACCGGATGATTTCAACATTCAAAGCATTTGATTTTAATCTCCCGTTCTCTTTACCCCAAAAGGGTTTTAGCTGGACATCACTGGCCGAAAAAGGCGACTGGTATTCAACGTAAATGGCGTACCTGCCCGGTCTATTCATGTTGAGATCATTAACCGGCGAATAGAAATTAGTTCCAAGAAAGTGATCTGGAAGAAGTTTTACAAATGCGCTTGTGTCACTGGGAGACGCAAACGTGAGATCGTCGAAGAACGGTTGAATCTCCTTCCCTGAAGCATCCTGAATATGAAGGATGAGGCTCGCAGAATAACCAAAATCAAGGGTGCCGAATATATAGAGGTCCTTCTTCCCGGAATTCATCAGCAAAACGTCAAACCGCAACTGATCAGTGGGTTTGTACCGACGTTTATCCGCAATAATCGACAGCTGCAGCGGGTTCTGCTTATTAGTAGCTTTCTGCCCCTTAGCAGTTGCTGAGTGAGTAAGGAGGCCCCCAACCAGAACGAAGACTAAAAACACTTTCATGACAGTTTCATACCTCTTCCCTTTAAGGAGTCTTTTTCTTCTGGAGCGGTTTCACATAAATACTACCTGGGACTGGACCATGACCTTTCTTAGCGTCTATCGCATATGTGTCAATGACTTCCTTTGCCAGTCCGATTTGTCTTGCAACATTAACAGCAAAGCCGCTTGCTTCCATTTCACGGTTCCCATAATTATCCTTGCCATCGGAGCTGAAACCGGTGAAGGGCAACCCTCGTCTAATCTGATCTGCATGGTAAGACTCATGAATGATAGCAATGGCGAGGTAATCTAGCGTTGGATGCTGAGCCATACGCGTCGTCATGTTTAGAACCTTATTGTTAGGATTCGTGAAAGTACCACGAACGTCGTTCCTAACCTCAATGCGCTTCAGACTATTGATAGCGTGTATCTGTTCCGATGTTAGTTGATCGGCTCCTGCGTTGATTTTAGCAATGGCGGCGTCGAGTCGGTTCTTAATTTCTTCCTGTTCGCTCTTTTCAATTTTGTCCGTAATATTAATCTTGACCTTTTGCCCCAGAAGTTCCGTTTCATACTCAAGATTTCCGTCCGGATCAATATATCTGAGCGGATTATTCAGCGCGTAAGCATAATGATTCCAATGTTGCGGTTGTTTTATGTAATCTCTAAAAAGGCTTTCCGCTTTCTCTTGCTGAACGATTGATTGGCGCTCGAAGTTGATGTCGTAGGGATCTGCGCCGGTAAACCGGCCTTGTGTGCTTGTGTAATACCTTGCTCCGAAGTAATCCAGCCCGGTCTCATTATCTCGTTCCTTTTGGGTGAACTGCTGCCGGACTCCATCGCCGCCCGAGTAGCCCTGCGCTGCGGTGCGGCCACCGGTAGGGGAGAGCAACTCTTCGCCGAAGGGCAGATAGTCGTGACGCTTCATGGCCGCCAGATTGCCCCACTCATCAAGGATCATTCGTGGGGTGCCGAGGTGATCCGCGACGAGCCATTGTACGGTTGAGGCGCTGCTGCCGAGGTTACCCGAGAGCACGACGTTATTGATCGTACTGCTGGCTGTGTATAACGAAGTATCGACCAGCAGTGGATAAGTTGGCGTCGCGGTGCTGGTATAGACCACCGCGCCGTTCTTGCGATATTTCACCACGCCGCTTTCAACAGCGATGCGCAGCGTGTCACCGGTCGCATAAAACCCTGCGAAGTATACTGGCACATTGTTTTCGTAGATGTAGAGATAGCCACTCGGGCCCAGATAGAAAGCAAAGTCGAGCTCTTCGTAGCTTTGATTCGCATCACCATGGCTCAACGCCATCATGCGATAGCTGGTCGTTTCGCTGGCTGTAAACTGCACATAGCCATCGCCAGATATGATGGCCCTGGTTGACGAGGCGCCTGCATTCCACCCATCTCCTGTTGTGGTCTTTGTCAAACTGTTGCCATTGCCACTAACGCCCGCCGCGTTGGTCCAGTTGACGTTCTCTGCCGAACCGCCACCGCCACCAGCAGGTACATCGTTCGAATAAGTTGCGCCGCCGTTGAGTGACCCGTTGTTGCCGTTGGCGGAAGAGTCGTTGACCGTCTGCCCATCAAACTTCCATAGTCCTTTCGTACTGCTACTCGCGGTCAGAGTGCCGGCCGGCGTGAAGTTACTGCTGTAGAGCGCGCCGGTAGAGATCCGGACTTCATCGATCAAACCATTGAAGTACAATGGCCCGTAGAGATAGTTATTCTTGCCGATTCGTAACTGCACGGTAGAGCCAGTCATCGCCGAAGCCAGGTTCACCGAGCCGTCAAGCTGGCCATCTACGTAGAGTCTTAACTGGCTGCCATCGTAGACACCGGCGATGTGATGCCAGACCCCGGCTGTCAGCGTGGTGTTGCCAATCAACCACTGGTAGGAAGGACTATAGAAAATGTCCATGCGTGCCTTTCCGGTGTCAGTGACAAAGAGATCGTAACCACCTTCGTTACCAAGCGAAGGCGATTTGTCGATGATGGGTTGATACGTAGTACTCACCGCGGGCAACTTGATCCATGCTTCCATGGTCAGCGCTCCAACGATATTCAGATTGCTGCTGTTTGGTACTTCGACGTAAGCCGTGGAACCGTTAACTGCAAGTGAGTTAGAACCGCCACCACCGCTTCCGCTGTTAGCAGGAGACGCTGTGATCAATAGTTGACCGTTGCGATAGCCATACTCCTTCTGCGGACTGCCGGTTGCGCCGTTAGCCGCATACTCAGCGACGAGTTCACCGCCGAAGCCGTAGACCTGCCACGTCGTAATGCCATCAACGGTGCGCTTGATGCGTTGACCGCTCGCGTCGTAGGCATAGAGTTGTGCCTGGTTGTTGCCGCCCCACGCTGAGATGATCTTGTTCTCGGCATCGTAGGTGCGATTGCCAGCGCCGGTGTAGGTATCGTTAGTGAGATTGCCTGCCGCATCGTAACTCATCAGACCCGACTGGCCCGCAGGCACACCGAGGCGGTTCGTTGCCGTATTTACTGTAAACTGCTTGTTATTGATTCCAGTGCCCCACGTCTGCGCTGCATCAATGGTGCGATTGCCGTAACGGTCGTAGGTGTATTGCTGGCTAAATTGCTGTTGCCATACCCCCCAACCTCCGGCCACGCTCGTTCGCTGTTCGTCAACACGGCTGATTCGATTCAAAGCGTCGTATGAATAAACGTCTTCGATAAGCGTGTCGGCCTGATCCAACGTGGCGTTTTGGGGCGGAATCCACGTCTCGGCAAAACGCACGTTGCCATTGTTGTCGGTGCCGCTCTGTCCCCACACGTGATTGCTGCTGTAATAAAGAATCAGGCGACCGCGATTCCAGTCCCAGGTGTCGTTTACGCTACTCACGCGCGTATCAAAGAGTTGATCGCGACTGTTGTAGAAGCGTTTCGTGTAAATCGCCGGCGCCGTCCCAAACTGCTCTTTCACCAAACCACCAGTAGGCGAGTAGAGAATACCAGTCGCATAAGTGCGCGTGATGTTGTCTCCGAGATTGCCGCTGAATGCAGTCAAACGTCCGGCCTGATCGTAAGAATTGGTGACGATGTGACCGGAAGGATACGTCAGCGTGGTAAGCGCGCCTGAGAGATTGTAGCTCGCACTCATTGGATAGGCGATTGAACCGGTCTGCTGATACTTGAGCGTGGCGCGTCCTAGTGTGTCATACGCATAGTAATCACCGTCTATACCGGTCCCGTAGGTTTGGGCCACCAGACGTCCGACAGTAGCGCCGCGAGTATAGGAAGGCGCACCCGTGGGCAGCACTTGCGAGTCGTAATAGAACTTGACTTCGTCTGTAGCGCCTACGCCTGCAGGCAGTGAGGGGTTGTTATGTGTAGTGCCGGAGATCAGATTCGACCCGTTGTACCAGCGACGTTTGATACGGTTCAGTGAGTCGTACTCGAAGTGCGCTGAAACTCCGCGCGCATCTGTCTTCACCAGCAGGTTGCCATTGTCGTCATATTGATAGGCGATCGATCCACTTTCGGGATTTACGGCAGTGCGCAAACGCGAGAGTGAGTCGTAAGTGAAGGTGCGCGTCTGCGAACCCTGCGTCACCGTTGTCAGATTGCCGAAAACATCATAGGCATAACTCGTCGGTTGCACTGGCGCTGTGGTCGTGCCGAGATTATTGGAAGCATCGGGTTCGTCAACTCGAATCAATCGCCCGATCGCATCAACCACGCTGCGTCGCACTTTTCCGGCTTGATCGGTGACGGTGGTGAAATTTGCGTTGTAAGCAGTGGTAACTGTGCCTGTGGCCGCCGCGGTCGTACCGCTATTCGGCGGCTGTGTGGCGCCGCCAAACGTGGTTACCTCACTTACTCGACCCAGAACATCGTTCGTTACACGCGTCCAGGAGTCAGTGCTGGACGAACTTCCCGCACGCATCACGCTGGAAGAAAAAGTAATCCGACCAGCCTGCGCATAAGCTTGTTGCGAGTACAGCGTGTAACTGATGCCGTTCTCCGTTTGCTCGACCAGTATCGTACGCCCCAGCATGTCAGTGGTGGTCCTGGTTTTGAGCAACTTGTCATCTTCGGAGTTGAGGTCAGAAGCCACTATGACACGAAGCGAATGGTCTTCGTAGGTAGTGGTCACGTGATGATGTTGATTCGTCACGAGCGGACCAGTCGTTACACCCGGCCGGCCAAAAGGATCCACCGCATTCAGAAGCTGATTCATGTAGCTGATCGTCGAGGTTGCGCTGTTCGGGTCAGTAACCGAGGTCACGAGTCCGGTCGCATAGTCATAGACGGTCGTGGTTGTTTGTGCTCCGGTGGTATTCTGCGGGTCAACGACAACGCGGTTTGGCAACGCATGTGTAGTGTCGTCGTAAAAGTACTGTGTGACCTTGCCACGGCCATCAGTCGCCGTGAGAACGTTTCCGTAAACGTCATAGGTGCTGCTGGTCGTGATCCATTTGTTGTCAAGATCATCAAAGACGCTTTTTGTAGTGAGATTTCCAGCGGTCGGTGCGACATCGAAAGCCTGTCCATCGTAACTGAACTTCACGATGCTCGAGCCAAGAGTCGTTTGCCGCGGTGCGCTCAAGATGAGCGGAGTGGCTGTGCTAAGGGAGCGTTTGGCATAGACATTTGTGGAACCGGCCGTCGCGGCCTGGTTGTAATGAGAGTAGTTCGTTGTTCGCAATACGGTGGCACTAACAGGCACACCCGTCGGCACCCCAACGACGTCCCTGCTTACCAGCGCGGGATCGAACCAGTCGTAATCGATCTGCTGGGTAAGGTTGCCATTGAAGTCGTATTGATATTTCTTCGCCGACATCTTAATGGCACTGTGATTCGGTGTGTCGTCCAACAGTGTCAAATATTCAACGTCGACCACAGGATTGAAGCTCGTAACTCCGGTAGTTCCGGTCAGGTTGTTATTCGCGCCGCTGAAAGGCAGCATGGTCCAATGACGTTCGACAACTTCTTTGTCCGAGCGACGAGAGCGATATGTTACCCCCCCACGATCGTCAGCGTAGCCAAAAAATCGCGCCCAGGCGGGGTCGTGTGGATAACACTGTTCAGTATTCACCGAACCATCCGGAGCGGTAACTATGCCGCCACAGCCCGCAAATTCAGTGATGTTGTAAGTCCATGTATCGGTAACACCATCGTGAATCTGTTGCTTCTGCGTCACAGTCGCGCGCGGGATGTCGTTCGTATCGAAAGAAAAGTTATTTATTGAGGTTTTGCTGTAGCTGTATGTAACGGTTGCGCCGGAAGGAGTCACGACCTGGCTCAACTCGCCCATACCATTGGAAACGGTCCGCGTATACGGCTGCAGAGGCATGTTGCAACCCAGGCGCATGTCATCCGTAACGTTGGCTGTGGCTGTGTCTGAGTTATAACTGAAAGTGTACCGCCGTGCTGATACTCCCGGCTCGGTGACTGGAAAAACGATCTCACGAATGACCGGCACCCATGTGTCCAAAATGTCATTTCTTGTGCAGTAAGATCCGCCGCCGGTTTCTCCTCCGGTCGGAGTCCAATCGTTGACTTGATAGATCTTTCCCTGGACGTGCGTGCTGCCCTGCACAAGATCGATGGATTGTTCGACGTCGGTTACGGTTTTATAAAAAACTTTATCGTTATAGAGCCTCACCTCGCGTCCGGTAAGCTCATCCTGCGCGTGACTACCGTTCGCATCCGAAAAGATCTTGATGCTATTGCCGTTTGTGTCGGTGATTCTTTGAATCCCATTACTGTATTGAACGATTCGCGTTCCGTCGTTCATGTAGACAGTCCAACTCGTCGAAGAGCTCGACGGATTGATCACTGCATAAAGATAACTACCGTCGTACGAGTAGTACCGGATGGCGCCGCCGACGGAGTTGGGGATGTCTTTGTAGTAATTCAGCAGGTAAGGACGAGTGCCGCCGTAAGGCGCATAACTGTCAGTGGGCCGCAACTCATGTTCAGCACCATCAGGGCCTATCAGGATTACGCGATAATATTGACTCTGTAGTCGCAGTTGTTCCTGCACATCAGTTTCGCAATCCGGTGTCGGTGGAGCCTCTGGCCTCACATAGTCGAAGTCTTCATGGGCGTTGCGAAAGACGATCTGGTAGCCAAATGGTATTCTCCAGCCGCCCAAATCACTCAATTGCGGCGTATCAACTACCCAACTCGGGCAACCATAAAACTGGCCGAGCCGATTTTCCTGGCGCGTCACGTTCCAGAGTTTGCTGTTATAGACCGCGTTGACTGTGAACTTCAGTTTGCCTCCTGCGATTGGTGGCAGCGAAGCCAGCGGGATAGTCAACTGAACGTTGCCGTTAGTCAGACTGATGTTCTCGATGTCTGATACGGAGTACGACGCTCCCGGCATGATTCCGCGATCCGGTCGAGCCGCAGTTGTTTGTGCGGTCAGCGAAGCGGCCGAGAGCAGTGACAGTGCCGCGCTAAATAGAAATATTCGCAGCATGGTAAAGATTCCGGCCGTTTGCATGAGACTACTCCGTTATTGCTGAGGTTGAATGGAAACGCTGATCAAGTGAAACTCCTGGACCGTTTCGTTATCGCGTTTCCAGACGATGTGTGACGGAAATTTTTCTCCACTCTGATCGGACCAATCGAGAATGTGTGCCTCGATTGTTTCTCCGTTTAGCTCGGAGACAATCTTGTCGATCAATCCGGTCTGGACGTTGATGTAGTAAAGACGGGAGTTGCTCAAGAGGCGTCGCGCGCCGTGCGTTTCCGGCTCGTCAACGCGAACGACATCCCAAAGCGGACCGTCGTAATTATCACTGCCGCCGGCATCAGCTCTGACGTTGTGCGCCACCGTGTAATAGCTTGCGCCGCGTAACTGCGCCAGGACGAACTGATCGGGATTGTCGAGCACCACGCGCTCAATCAGTGCCTGTTGGGCTTCATCAAGTCTTTTGCCGCCAGTTGCTTTTGCGCCCTCGACATCGTTCCATGCGAGCGTTCCGGCTTCAGCCCCGATTGCGAGCCCAACGTCTTCGCCGCTGGACGTTTGTCGCCGGGTGATGGTGACGTTTTTCTGCTCACTGCCGGTCGTCAATGTACCTACTATGTCTGAAGCAGTTTCGCGTGAGACTGAGAATCGGTTTCCGAGGCGACGACTCAACTTAAAGGCCTCCGGTTGCAAGGAAAGATTTCTTCCTTTGCCGGCGGAACGCCTTTGCGCCTGAGTTTGATCTGCGCTGGCAGACATGCGGGTAACGAAGATTACGCAGACAGTACAGGCGATGAACGCTATCGACCATGCACAGACAAGGACTGCTCGAGATCGGCGATGCATATCTTCTCCTTCCGGGACGATCCATATCAGCGCGTAGAGTTATCCCTGCGACGCGAGGCCACGGATCGTTTTACTTGTAATTGAGCGCGCAAATACTGGGGGAGGCGTTGCGCAATAGTCGGGGATCTGTCCTGGACCAATCCGTTAGTTTGCGGATTGGTTACGTGAGTTCACATAACGTGGGAGACGTGTTTTTCAGCGGGCCGGAATGTACTCTTCGCTGGTCCAACTGTCAACAGAAATTTCCATGACGTTTACAGACACACCTCAACTCGGCTCGCAAAGAATGCGAACGTCAGCTACTTTCTATGAATGTTGGCAGTCCTCAGGGAATCACAGTTATGACCGTCACTATCACGTCGGTTAGCAGGGTTGTGCTGGTTCCAGTGATGGTGCCGGATGCGACGCCCGGACAATTAAGTTGGCCGGCATAAGCTGAAACTGCCAGTATCAATGTAAGGATCACAACAGCGCATTGCTTGCGTAAGGTCTTCACTTTTTTCGGTGCCTCCTCGTGAGAGATGCAAAAATTTTGCATCTCCCACTACAGCAGGTTTGAATCGTTCTTGCAAGAGCGGACAGAAGAAGTTAAGATTTGCTATCGGTTTTCTTTAGATTTCCTTGCACCAATAATATGAGAACTTCTCACATGACCTTACCGGCCTCACTTTTACGCGACATGGAGACACAAAGTCTTAGTGTAGATTACCGTGCTGAACGTGCTTGCCAACAGGCTAAACTGCTTGAAAATAAAGGTAGTTATGAAGAAGCCCGGCTAGCACTTAGTGCCTACTGGCCGCGCCTTGGCGAACGCCCACAGTTAACAGCGCTGGCGCCAAGAGTGGCTGCCGAAGTGCTCCTCCGGGCCGGGGTAATTACGGGTGCGGTCGGCGGCAAAAGTCAGCTAACGGACGCTCAGGAGATTGCCAAGAACCTTATTAGCGAAAGCCTCGGTATCTTCCAGGCACTCAGTTACCAGCCGAAAATCGAGGAAGCCCAGGTCGATCTGGCGCTTTGTTACTGGCGCACCGGCGAACTGAACGAAGCGCGCGATCTGCTTGAAGAAACACTCTCACGGTTGAAGGATGACAGTGAATTACGGTGTCGGGCTCTTGTGAGATTAGCGATTGTGGAGCACGAAGCCTCGCGATACCATGAATCCCTCAGCTTGCTCACCACTAATTCAGCGCAGTTTCAGAAGCTCGAGAACAACACGCTCATAGGCAGTTATCACGTGACGCTTGGAAACGTGCTGGAAAACCTTTGGGAGAGGGAACAACGTAGCGACTATCTTGACCGCTCATTGATTGAATATGCCGCGGCCAGTTACTACTTCGAAAATGCCGAGCACAGGTCTTACTTAGCACGAGTCCAAAACAATCTCGGCTTTCTTTACTTCAAGATTAATCGTTGCGAAGAAGCGTTGGACCATTTGGACTATGCGCGACGCGTACTCGTAGAGCTTGCCGACGTCACTACGGCAGCGGCGGTAGATGAGACGCGCGCAGGGGTGTATCTTAAACAGGGACTTCCAGAAGAAGCTGAACAAGCCGCACGTTCGTCAGTCGAGACTCTAGAAAAAACTGACAGACACGCACTCCTGGCAGAATCTCTGATTACTTACGGCCGCGCGCTGGCGCGTCTCGGCGATTACACTGATTCGTTTGCGGCTTTCCAGCGTGCCATCAGTTTGTACGAACTCACTGGCGGCACCAATAAAGCCGCCGAAGCCGCACTCGCAGCGTTTCATGAAATCGGCGACTACCTCACAGTGTCTGAAACAGAGAAGGTTGTGTTGGAACGCACGCTGAGCGAAGAGGTAAATTCGTACGAGCACGAACTCATCAAACGCGCGCTCGAAAACGCGCAAGGCAGTGTCACCCACGCTGCTCGAAGTCTGGGCATCTCGTATCAGGCATTAGGCTACATGCTGGAGACGAGACACAAATCCCTCCTCAAACAACGCACTCCGCCACGCCGGCGTATGCGAAGAATTCTGAGTAAATAAATCCGCGTTCATCTGCGGCCCGTTTACTATTCGTCAGGAAACGCGGCCCGGAAGAGTGGCTGGCCTGCGAGTGAGGTGTAGAAACCAAACCCCACCAGACCGAGTGAAACGATCAGTGTCAAAACAAAATCCGCTGCGTACCATGCCCCGAAATCCCTGGTAACGGGAAAGAAGATCTGCCAGTGCAGAATAAAGATGGCTGTGATTAACGCCAATAGTCCGTAACGATAAAGAACAAGAATCACAAGCAACGCCGCCAGCGCCGCGAAAGGCACAGCCGCCGCCGTGTCGTGCGTCAAGCTCAGAGTCACAGTCATAATCACCCACAACGCGATAGCAGCCAGCAGTTGTCGTCGCAGAATGATGTACATCAATAGCAGAAAAAACAGCAGCATGAACGACTGCAAGAGCCCTGCAAAGATCTGTTGTGTAAAGCCAAAGGCAAACGAACGAATACCAAGCAGTCGCGTCGCCGGTTGATCGAGCCATGGAATACCAGGCAGATAACCAAACCATCGCGGAACCAGATCCGCGAGATAAAAATTGCAGAGAATAATACTCAACCCAAACACTGCACCGATGAGTATGTCGCGACCGACCAGCGGATCGCGAAAACCTCCTGCCAGCACGCGATTCCACGAAACGATCCGGTCCGGCCAGCGCCGTCTGACAAATGGTTCAAAAGCGAGATAGACCACCCAAAAGAAGAACGTCCAGAACAGCATCCTTTGAACGCCCGAAATAAAGTTGAGAGCTTCAGATTCATTCGGTACGTGATGTGACGCGAATAGCCAGTTTAGAAAGAAGACCGCTGACACAAAAGCCGCGAGACGAAACGCCCCTTTGCGATCGCCGCGACCGAGTTTCAAGTTTCGCAACGCGAGGAGCGTGCTGCCGACCATCACCGTAATGAATATCGCGAGCAGCAGAACCACGAGTGCTCGTTCCCGGAAACGCGCGATGTTCGCCTGTTCGTCACGCGGCTGATCCCACGCGTCAAATATTTCGAAGTAAACAAGCTTGCCGTCAAACGCGCCTGCTTCAACGTGGATCTTGAAGTCCGGCTGATCAGGATACGTTCCCTCCCACGCTGCGCGCGCGGTTGTTTCGTGTGGCGGCGTCCACGCCGGTGCAACTAGTTGAAACCTTGTTTGGTCCAATCCGCTCTCGCTGAAGAGTGGAGACCAATCAATCGCTGTATCTGTAGCCGAACTGTTCGCCGGCGGCACAGCGTTGAAAGATCGCAAACGTCCCAGCGTGTCGAGGGTGAGCGTGATCATCCCGGATAGATCGTGAGCCGGTTTGTCTTCAGTGACGTCACCACCGCTCGTCACATCAAACGGGCGTGGACTTTGCCGGTACCAGAAATAGATCGCTGCCGGTTGTCCATCACTAATATTCTGCCATCGTGAAGGTGATGGATCGTTATCGTGAATGTGGCTAAGCAGTCCTCGGTCGATGCTTATGCCGTGAGCGGAGTCAAACGGAGGCGTCGAGTAACCAAATTTCTTCACCAATTCAGTCGCACGATCGTGCAGCACTTCAGGCGATTTGTTTAGGGGAACCATCTGATACAACGTCGTGCGTGGTGAAAGAAAACAGATGCCAGCAGTCAAGACCAGCACGGACGCAAGCAGTGCAACCGCGACACGAGGACTCAAACCGCCTTGTGTCGGCGCGGCTGCAACCATTTCGGGCGAGGGTGTCTCGCCCGCGGCCAGAGCAGCGGCGAGTGGATCACCGCCGGGCAAAGCTGCTGCGATTTGTAACGCCGACGCGGGACGCTTCGCGGGATCTTTTTCGAGACAACGAAAAATGACTCGTTCGATCAGTGGATCCAATTCAGGTACGTGCTGAGAGGGACTGGTCGGAGTCGTGTCGCTGCGTCGCAGTCGAAGCAACTCTTGCAGAGTCGAAGCCGCAAAGGCTTTCTTGCCGGTGAAGACTTCATAAAGCACGAGGCCTAACGAATAAATATCGCTCCGGACAGATAGCTCGTTTCCTTCGAGTTGTTCGGGTGACATGTAGGCGGGTGTGCCCGAGAGTTCACGCCGATCAACTTCACTGGCAAGCGCGGCAATACCGAAATCAGTGATGCGCACCTCGCCATGCTCGTCGAGCATGATATTCGCCGGTTTCAAATCACGATGGAGTACGCCACGTTCATGTACCGCAGCAAGACCGGCACAGAGTTGACGCGCCACGTCCAGGGCTTTGTCCTGTGGCAGACGGCCGATGCGTTTGAGTAGTGATGAAAGTTCTTCACCGCGCACAAACTCCATCGAGATGAAATGTTCGCCTTGATACTCGCCGACGTCGTAAACACGGCAAACGTGCCGGTGTGAAATCTGACGAGCAACGCTGACCTCTTTATAAAAGCGCGCGCGAGCCGCGCCGTCTGACGTCAAAGAAGAGGGCAGAAACTTGAGCGCAACGGATTGTTTGAGTTTTAGATCATCAGCGCGATAGACCTCACCCATACCGCCGCGACCGAGTAGTCCGACGATGCGATAGCGTTCAGAGAGTATGTCGCCGGGTACGAAACGCGCATTGTCGATCGAGTCTGAATTAGACCCTGGAGTATGAAGATCGGTTTGCGGTTGAGTGATTAATTCGGCTGCAATATCGAAGACGTTGGTTTTGATGAAATCTTCCGCACGCTCGTCAAAGCTGAGCATCTTCTCCACTTCGCGACGCAGATCCTGATCCGAGCCGCAGGCCTGCGAAAGAAAGGCAGCGCGTTCGTTCGGCTCGCGCTCGAGCGCGGCCGCAAAGAGTTCATCGACTTTTCGCCAACGGTCGGGTTTCATCCGCAGTTCCCTCGGAAATCATGCGATAAAGCCAAGCCCTGGCTCGCTGCCATTCACGTCTCACAGTCCTTGGCGAAATATTCAGGATGCCGGCTGTTTCCTCGATGCTTAGACCACCAAAATATCGTAACTCGACGATCCTGCCTTTTTGCGCATCGATCTGTTCGAGAGTTTGCAGAGCTTCGTCGAGCGCGATGAAGTGTTCAGCCTGATCCTCCACCAGCACCGCGGCCTCGTTGAGTGAAACCTGGATAGCGCCGCCGCCGCGTTTGTCACGTGCGTGAGCGCGCGCGTGATCGATCAGGATGTGGCGCATCACCTGTGCCGCGACGGCGAAGAAGTGTGCGCGATTGTGCCATTCAAATCCTTCGCGGCCTGCGAGTTTGAGGTAGGCCTCATTTACGAGCGCGGTCGCTTGCAAAGTATGGCCTGGACGTTCGTGACTCATCTGGCGACGCGCGATGCGACGCAGTTCAGCATGTACGAGCGGCAAGAGTTTTTCGAGTGCGGAGCGGTCGCCGCGACCCCAATCGGCCAGCAATTGAGTCACTTCGGGCGTTGAGATAGCGGGCATCAAGGCGCGAATTCTAACACGGGCTGGCCGCTTTTTTCGTTGTTCGTCGCTTTCAGAGGTGAGTGGAGCTTTAGTCCACAAACTTTATGGAGGTCAAAATGAAGTCACTGATATTCGTCACATTGTTCATGCTGGGTTTTTCAATCGCACCGGCGGAGCCACAGGTCAGCCACGCCGCAGACGAGGCCGCGCTGCGCGAAAACGTAAAGCAGTTGGAGACAGGTTGGAACACCAAAAGCGGCGCCGCCTTCGCCAAGCCGTTTGCCGACGATGCTGATTACGTAATAATCAACGGCATGTACATCAAAGGTCGCGCGGTGATTGCGACGGCGCACCAGCAGATCTTCGACACAATCTACAAGGACACCACCCTTACGCTCACCGTGAAACAGATTCGTTTCCTGCGACCGGACGTCGCGGTGGTTCACGTAAGCGGTCACAGAGAGGATTCTACCAAAGAGTCACATGCCGCGATGCTTACCCTCGTGATGACTAAGGAGAAGCAGGGTTGGACCATCGCCGCCTTTCAAAACACCGCGGTAACGGCGAAAGGATGATTACGCTTGCAGTGCTCGATGGACCAGGAGCGTGTCGACGTACTGCGTAAAGCGATACGCCTTTCCGTCTCGTACTCTCCAAACGTGTGCGAAGTCTGCCTGAAAATGTTTGCCGGTGGCTTTGTACGTGCCGCTGTATTTTCCTAGAGTGACTAGAGTGTCACCAGCATCGATGAACTCATCGGGCACGGCGGCGAATCCATTCCATTCCGTGCCGAGACGCATAAATACACCCTCGAGCACGGCCTTTGGACCATGATAGGTGCCGGCATAAGGGAAGCCTTCGGCTTCGGTCCAATCGATGTCCGGGCTCATGAATCCGAGAACGGAGGGAATGTCACCTTCGGCAAAGGCCTGGTACACCTGTTTTACTGAATCAAGGTTGCTCAAAGTGTCGTCCTTTCGTTGTTAAGTTGGGCCATCTTATTCTTTATTTTCTAATTCGTTCAATCGTCGTTGGATATATTTTTGCTCGACGTGATTGGTTGTGAGGGAAAGGGCGGTGGTGTAGGAGGTGGCGGCTTCTTTGACACGGCCCAGACGTCGTAACAGATCTGCGCGGGAGGCATGAAAGAGGTAATAGTTTTCAAGCGCACCGCCCGCGCCCGCCGCCTCAAGCAAATCCAGACCATGCGCAGCTCCCTCACTCATCGCCACTGCCGCCGCATAATTCAACGCAACCACCGGCGATGATGTAACACGCATCAACTCTCCATAAAGCGCGACGATTTGTCCCCAATCCGTCTCATCCGCGTGCTTCGCTTCAGCATGAACTGCGGCAATCGCAGCTTGCAATTGATAACTGCCGACGCGACGTAACGACAGCGCTTCCTGCACCAGCCGCACACCTTCCGCGATCTCCGCCGCATCCCAACGCGAACGATCCTGCTCTGCAAGCGTGACAAGTTCACCTTGATCTTTAACACGCGCTTCGCGTCGCGAATCCTGCAAGAGCATTAGCGCGAGCAGGCCCATGTTCTCCGATTCGTTCGGCAACAGTTCACAAAGAACACGACCCAAACGAATGGCCTCGGCACACAGGTCACTGCGAATCAAACTCTGCCCCGCACTGGCAGCGTAGCCTTCGTTAAAGATGAGATAGATAACGGCACGCACGGCCGCGAGTCGCTCACCAATAACTTCGAGGGAAGGCACTTGATACGGAATTCCGGCCAGACGGATCTTTTGTTTGGCGCGTACCAGCCGTTGGGCCAACGTTGCTTCAGGAACGAGAAACGCGTGCGCGATTTCAGTTGTCGTGAGACCGCCGAGTGTTCGTAGTGTTAGTGCGACCTGCGCCTCGCGAACAAGCGATGGATGGCAACAGGTGAAGATCAGTCGCAGACGATCGTCAGGATACTCTTCAAGCAACTCAGTCTCTGCGTAAGGTTGTAATCGACTCGATTCGAAAGCGATTTCGGTTTGTTTGTCAGTGCGGGTTTTATCGCGACGAATTGCGTCGATGACTTTGCGGTGGGCAACGGTTGTTAACCAGGCGCCGGGATTGTTTGGCGTTCCGTCATGCTCCCACTTTGAGGCGGCTGAGGTGAATGCTTCCTGTAAAGCTTCTTCAGCGAGGTCGAATGAACCCGAGATACGGATCAGCGTGGCGACGATCCTGCCGTATTCTTCACGAAAGACTTTCTCGAGCGCTTGTGACATCCTCTGCGTATCTCTGCGGTGCCTGCGGCCCTCTGCGTTAAAAAAACATCTTAACGCAGAGAACGCAGAGAGACGCAGAGGGTCGCAGAGATTTACGCGGTTGCTTCGGCGACAGTTTCGACCAGTGGCCGCACTTCGATCGAGCCCGTGCGCGCGGAGGGAATGCGCGCGGCGATAGCTGTGGCTTCGTCGAGATTCTTCGCTTCGATCAGAAAGTAGCCACCGAGTTGTTCGTGCGTTTCTGCAAACGGACCGTCAGTGACCAGCTCTTTTCCGTCGCGCACGCGCACCGTGGTCGCAGTCGAGATCGGTTGCAACTGAGACCCGGTCACAAATTGATCACTTGCCACCAGATCAGCGCGCAATTTTCTGAATTCAAGATAAACCTGCTGGCGTTCGGCCTCACTAAGCGCCGCCCAGCTCGGTTCGTCGTGGTAAATCAGCAACATGTACTTCATTTTCATGCTCCTCGCTAACAGGTTGAGATCTTGCTTTCAACCTTACGACGCATGACGAACGCAGAAATCGACACCGGCTGAGAAAGATTTTTAGCCGACTGTCTGACCATAACCCAGCCACTTGCGCAGAAAACTGACCTGGCCGGTGTGATAAGCGTCATGAAATGCGAAAAACGCAACGGTGCCGGTGAGTTTTCCGTCAAAACTCGGTGCACCCTTCGGAGCTCCCTGAGTCATGACATCTTCCGGCGTGCCCCTCAATGCCGCCGACAATCTGGACGAGACGTCCTGCCACGCATTCCGTAGCTCTTCGACGGACGGATATTGGTCATCAGCGACACGCTCCGAGCCACGCGCGAAGAGTTTGCTCCACGTGTCGTCATAGTCGACGCCGAGAAACTTGAGCGTCATGCCACGGTGAACGATCAGGTGGCCCATCATCCAGGTCAAGTGATTCGAATCGTCACCAGGTGTTTTGAACCAGTGATCCGGCTCGACACCCGCGATCGCCTTGTTGACGATCTCCGTATTAGCTTTGAATATTCCAGAGATGTTCTTGAAATCAGTCTCCATGATTGCGCCTCCTTTAACCACAAAAAAAGCACAAAAATTCAATTTTGCCAACCGCCGCCGAGTGCTTTGTAGAGTTGGACCACTGAGAGCAACTCGTCGCGTTTCGTTTGTGTCAGGTTTAACTCCGCTTCAAAGAGTTCGCGATCGGAGTCGAGTGCGTTCAGAAGTGTGTCAACGCCGCCTTCATATCTCACATACGCCAGTCGCGATCGATCCCGTAGCGTCGTCACTAGTAGATCCTGCTGAATGCGAATCTCCCGAACCTTGCGATACTGAATCAGTGCATCCGAAACTTCTCGAAACGCATTTTGAATCGTCTGCTGATACGCGACGAGTGCGAACTCCTGTTGCGCGCGTGCGAACTTCACGTTTGATTTCAAACGTCCGCCAGTGAAGATCGGTTGAGTGAGTTGCGGCACAAGCGTCCACGCCCGACTTGGACCAGTGAACAAGCTAGATAGCTGATTACTTTGAAACCCAAACAGCCCCGTCAAACTGATACGTGGGAAGTAAGCAGCTTTTGCTGCCGACACGAGCGCGCGTTGGGCCAGTAGATTTTCTTCCGCGGCTCGGATGTCCGGCCGGCGTTCAAGGAGGGAAGACGGCAAACCCGCAGGCACCGCCGGCAGTTCCTGTTGTTGGGTCAGTGGTGCACCGCGCGTGATCGATCTGGGATTGTTTCCCAGCAACAAACTGATCTGGTTCTCTGTTTGTTGCATCGCTCGTTCGGTGTCGGGAATCGTCTGCGACGCCTGGTAGACGAGTTCTTCCGCCTGTCGTACGTCGAGCATCGTCGCGAGTCCGCCTTGCTGGCGTAACTCGATTAAGCGCAGCGACTCCTGACGTGCGGCGAGCGTTCGTTTCGCAATTTCGAGCTGGCTGTCGAGTTCGAGCAGGTTGAAATAACCGGCGGCGACATCGCCCACTACCGTCGTCATCACCGCTTTGCGATCTTCTTCCGTGGCCCGCAACTCTGCGCGCGCGGCTTTAGTTTGATTACGCAGACGGCCCCAGACATCGATCTCGAACGTGAGCAAGTTTAATAAAACACTGCCGAAACTGCGCCGCTCGCCGCCCTGTCCTGAACCAGCCAACTGGCCGTTACTGGAAAAGCGATTCGTCGTGAGATCGGCGCCGGCTTCAAACTGCGGCAACTGTTCGGAACGCGCGAGACCGAGATTCGCGCGCGCCGCATTAATGCGCGCAGCGGCAAGACGCAGATCGTAATTCTGGACCATCGCGGTGCGGACCAGTTGCTGTAGTTCGGGATCTTTGAAAACTTCGAACCACTTCAGATCGCCGATCGAGTTTTGATCGACTCCTTCACTCCCGCGAAACGCGTCAGGAGTCTTAACCTGCGCCGAAACGTTGCCGGGCAACAGTGATAGCAATAACAGGAATACCAGGGCGCTTTTCTTCAACATTCTCAATCTCCTGACGCGGGTTCCAGTTCCGGATGTAAGCCTTGATCGGCTACGTGCTTGCGTCCTAAGCGCATCGAGACTTTCTCAACGACATAAAAGCTCACCGGGATCAGGAAGCTCGCGATCAGCGTGTCAGCCAACATGCCCGAAATCACGACTGTTCCCAGAATCTTTCGCGCCGCCGCTCCCGATCCGGAAGAGAACCACAACGGCAAACAGCCCGCGATGAACGCCAGCGACGTCATCAACAACGGCCGCCGTCTCAATCGCGCGCCTTCCAACGCTGCTTCAAGCAGTCCACGACCTTTCTCAAATTCCATCTTCGCGAACTCGACGATCAGAATCGCGTTCTTCGCCGCCAGTCCAATCACCACAATCAGACCGATCTGCGCATACACACCAAGATCGAAACCGCGCAGCCAGATCCCAATGAACGCTCCAAACAACGCAATCGGCACTGTCAACAGAACCGAGAACGGCAGCGACCAGCTTTCGTAAAGCGCAGCGAGGATCAAGAAGACGAACACGAGGGACAACGCAAGCGACTTAACCGCGGCCCCTGACGTTTGCTTCTCCTGGTAAGAAAGGTCAGCCCAGTCGTAACCGATCTCGCGCGGCAACGTTTCACGCGCGACCTCTTCCAACGCCTGCATCGCCTGGCCCGAACTGTAACCGGGCGCCGCCGCGCCCAACACCTGCGCGCTGCGATAGAGATTGAATCGATTCGTGTATTCCGGCCCGCTAATCTTGCGCGTCGACACGAGCGCAGACAGCGGCACCATCTCACCGTCGTTGTTGCGAACGTAGTAGTTGCCGATATCCTCTTCGGTGCGGCGCATCTCACCTTCAGACTGTAAAAACACACGCCACTGCCGGCCGAATCGATTGAACTGATTCAGGTACAAACCGCCGAGATACGCTTGCAACGTTTGATAAACATCAGCGACAGCGACGCCCTGCTTCAAAGCTTTATCACGATCGACGTCTGCATAAATCTGCGGCACACCGGCTGAAAACTGCGACATCACGCCGGCAAGCTCTGGTCGCTTACGCGCGGCAGCCATGAACGCCTGTAAATTCTGATCGAGAAATTCAACCGAACCGCCGCTGCGATCCTGCAACCACAACGAAAAACCGCCGGCGCTACCGAGTCCGGGAATCGACGGCGGCATGAACGCGAACGCTTGCGCCTCCGGAATCTGCGTCGCAAGTTCGCCATTTATCTTCGCGATGATCTGTTGCGCCTGGAGTTCGTGTGACGTGCGTTCATCCCACGGCTTAAAGCTCATGAAGAAGAAACCCTGGTAACTCGCCGAGATTCGATTGAGCAAACTGAAGCCACCGATCGCGGTGTAATAGCGCACGCCTTCGGTATGGCCCAGAACGTTCTCTACTTTTTTCAACACGAGGTCCGTTCGCTCGAGCGATGCAGCCGGCGGCAGTTGCACATGCAACATCGCGTAACCGTAGTCTTCTTCGGGCAGAAAACTCGTCGGCAGCGTGCGTCCCATAAACAAGTCGGCAAACGTGAAGCCCAGAATAATGACGACGCCGATCACGGCTTTACGCAAGATGGCATGACTCCAGTTGAGATAACCGTGCATCACCTTGTCGAAGCCGCGATTGAACCAGCCGAAGAAACGTCCCACGACGCCGCGCGACTTCTGCCGGGGTCGTAACAACAACGCCGCGAGCGCTGGTGAAAGCGTCAGCGCGTTGAATGCGGAGATCAGCATCGAAATAGCGATCGTCATTGCAAACTGGTTGTTGAGTCGTCCCTGAATGCCGCCCATGAACGCGACGGGTAAGAAGACTGACGACAGGATCAGCGCAATCGCGACCACTGGTCCACCGACTTCCTTCATCGCCTGGATCGTCGCTTCGCGCGGCGACTTTCCTTGTTCGATGTGATGTTCGACTGCCTCCACGACGATGATCGCGTCGTCAACCACGAGTCCGATCGCGAGTACAAAAGCAAACAGCGACAACGTGTTGATCGAGAAGCCAAGCAACGGGAAGACTGCGAACGTGCCGATGAGCGATACCGGCACAGCGATCACCGGTATCAACGTCGCGCGCCAGTTTTGCAGGAAGAGAAACACCACGATGATCACGAGGACCATCGCTTCGACCAGCGTCCGTAGCGTTTCTTTTATGCCTTCACTCACGGGCAGCGTGGTATCAAACACGACCGCGGAGTCGAGATCGTTTGGAAAACGTTCCTTCAATTCCGCCATCGTTTTCTTCAAGCCTTCGGCGGTTGCAAGTGCGTTGGAACCGGGTGATTGAAAGACAGCGACGATCGCGCCGGGTTGGCCGTTCATGCGCGAGCTCTGTTGATAATTGAGTGCGCCGAGTTCGATGCGCGCGACGTCGCTGAGTCGCACGACCGAGCCGTCAGGGTTTGCACGCACAATGATCCGGCCAAACTCTTCCGGCGTTTCGAGGCGGCCTTTCGCGCGAACCGTATACGTCTTTTCCATGCCCTCGGGCGCGGGGGCCGCACCGACACGACCGGATGGATTGACGTTGCTCTGCTGGCGGACCGCATTCGCGAGATCCGGCACGCCGAGACCGAGCTTCGCGAGCACGTCGGGTTTCACCCAGATGCGCATCGCGTAGTCGCTCGAGCCAAACACCCGCACCTCACCGACGCCGGGCACGCGATAGAGCACGTCGTTAACGTTGATGTTTGCGTAGTTGGCGAGAAACAGCGAATCGTAAGTTTTGTTTGGCGAGTAAAGACAGAAGACGAGCATCGGCAAGCCGGTGGACTTTCGCGTCGTCAGACCAAACTGATTTACGTCAGTCGGCAGATTCGGCTGCGCCTGCGCGAGACGGTTCTGAACGTTTACCTGATCGATGTTGACGTCAGTGTCGACGCCGAACGTGACCATCAACTGCTCGGTGCCGTCGTTGGCGTTGATCGACTGCATGTACAGCATGTTGTCAACGCCATTCATCTGCTGCTCGATCGGTGTCGAGACTGACTGCTCGATCGTGACTGCATCCGCGCCGGTGTAGTTGGTGGAGACGATGACCTGCGGTGGCAGGATCTCCGGAAACAGCGCCAGCGGCAGACCCGACATCGCGATCAGACCACCGATGACCGTGATTATTGCGATCACAATCGCAACTATCGGGCGGTTTATAAAGAAGCTAGAGATCATGTATTCACTCGTTCTTATTAATCATCTGCGGTTTAACTGTCATGCCGGGACGGACTTTCATCGTTCCTTCGGCGACCACGGTCTCACGGGGTTGCAGCCCTTCAGTGATGATCCACATCGAGCCACTACGTTCACCGACTTTCACCGTGCGAAGGCTAACCTTGTTATCTGGACCGACAACCGCGACCTGGTAAGTTCCCTGCAACTCCGATACTGCTCGTTGCGGCACCATCAGCGCGTTCTCCTGCGTGCTCGTCACCGCGCGCACTCGTCCATACTGACCCGGTCGCAGGCCGTTGTTCGGATTTGGAAAGACTCCAGCCATGCGAATCGCTCCCGTCTTTGGGTCAACTTGTCGATCAGCAAAGTAGAATCTGCCCTTCTCGGGATAGGTCGTACCGTCGGACAGGATCAACTCCAGCTCGAGTTGTTCGAGACTGCCATTCTGCTCAGCGCTGCCGAGAAATGGTTTGGTGTAACGCAGGTAGTCCTGCTCGCTGAGCGTGAAGTAAACCTTGATCGGATCGAGTGTCGAGACTGTAGTTAGCGGATTACTGGTGGTGCTGACCAGATCGCCGACCTGTGCCTGGGCCATACCGGCGATGCCGTCGATTGGCGAGACGATTCGCGTGAAACTCACGTTTAGTGCGGCGGTCTTCGCTGCTGCCTGTGCGTTTTCGAGTTGACCTTTCGCGGTCGCAACGCCGGCACGAGCCACGCCGATCTGTGCACTCGCGTGGGCGAGTTGTGCCCGCGCTGCTTCCACGCCCGCTTTCTCCGCATCGACTTGCGCCTTCGCAGCAGTGTTAGCCTGTAAGGCGTTGTCGAGATCCTGTTGTGTGACGGCTTTCTGTTCGGCTAACGGTTGATACTTTTTTACGTCGAGTTCCGCTTTGACTTGATTTGCCTGTGCCTGGGCCAAACGCGCCTGCGCTTGTAGTACCTGACTTTGAGCCTGGGCCAGTTGCGCTTCAGCTTGTGTAATTTGGGCTTTGGATTGTTCGAGTTGACCTTGATACTGCGCCACTTGGCCGTTCGCCTGATCGAAAGCCGCCTGGAATGGCCGCGGATCGATCTCAAACAAGAGCTGGCCTTTCTTCACGAACGAGCCTTCTTTGTAATCCTGTCGCAGCAGGTAGCCGGTTACCTGCGCTTTCAACTCGGCGTTGACCATGCCTTCAGTGGTTCCGATCCATTCGCTGTAGATCGGGACGTTCTTCTGTTCCACCTGGACCACACCGACTTCGAGTACCGGGGGCGCTGCTTGCGCGGGTTTGCTCGAACGCGCGAAACCCACTACAACCGCAAGCGCCACGACTGCGACAACTATCAAAAGCACACTTATCTTTCGGTTTATTAAAATTTGGACCAATCGAGTTTTTGTCATTTTATTCTCCGGTTCCCCCCGAGCAGGTGAACTCGTTGCCGTGCCCACTCTCGGCTCGAGTCCACCTGCTGTCGTGCACAGGCCGCGCCTGCCTGTGTCTCGCTATGTCCGGCAGAGAAGCAACCGCTTTGCCACTGCGCTTTGCGAATGATTTCGTTGATTCGGTGACGAGATGCGTGACAACAGTTGGTCACGTGACGAAATATCGCCACAAGAAGTTGTCACTCACACTTGAGTTCTTCGATGAGGCAGCGGCTCATGATGCTTGAGGAGATGAGTGTGGCGCCGTTATCGTGCATTCGTTTGAGTAGTTGTTTGCCGCGGTCGTCGATGAAGCTGACACTCGTCAGATCAATCAGCAGTGAAGACCACTTGTTCGGTGCGTCTTGCCAGCATTTGTCTAACTCATCGACACACGCGCCCGCCAGTTTCCCTTCGAGGACTAGACGTGTCAGCGCCGCTTCGTTGTGACAGGTAATTCTGATTACTTCATAAACCATGCGCCCGAGCCCCGTGCAATTTGCTTGCCGTACATTCTCTGCGGCCCTCTGCGCCTCTCTGCGTTAAATAATGTGTTTCAACGCAGAGAGCCGCAGAGAGCCGCAGAGGAACCAAAGGCATGCTTTGATCGTAGGCAAGCAGTTCAAGTATGCTAAGGATGAACATGGGAGGTAGTAAGTGAACGCCGCTCAACTCTCCAGCGTCGATGTGCAAACCCAGAAATACCTGACGCTGCTGGAACTCTCGAAAGCGATTGCAACCCAGCGCAATCTATCCGACTTCTTCCACGACATAGCCTGCCGTTTGCGAAATCTTTTCTCATTCCGTGACCTCGCCGTGATGCTGCACGACGAGCAGCGACAGGTGATGCGCTCTTATTTTTTCGAAGGATGCAAGGAAGGGTGGGCGAATATTCAGTCGACTGAAGTCGCGATCGACGAGTCGATCAACGGGCACGTCTGGCGCGATCAGGAACCGATGATCATTCGCGATCTCGATCAGGACACACGATTTCCAACCGCACAAAAGCTAAGAAACAAAGGCATAAAGTCGGTTTGCTGTCTGCCGCTGAGCACCGTTCATCAAAAACTCGGCACCTTGAATCTTTGGAGCGAAGAGGCCGGCGCTTACGACAATTTCGATCTCAAGTTCGCGCAGCTGGTTACGTCGCAGATCGCGGTTGCGGTTGAGAGTCAGTTTTATCGCGAACAGTTGGCGCACGAGCGTGATCGTTCGCAACTGTTGCTGCGCGTCAACAATACGCTCGTCTCGAATCTGAATTTGCGCGAGTTGTTGAAGTCGATTTCAGTTTCGTTGAGCACGGTCATGCCGCACGAAGCCGCGGCGTTAGCGCTTTACGACGAGCCGACTAACGAACTGCGCGTGGCTGCGTTTGATTTTCCGGACCACGAGAGTCCTTGTGCCACGGGCAAGGTAATTCCGTTCGAAGGCAATCCGATCGGCGAAGCTTTTACGACGCGCAAAACAACCTGTGTTGACTACGATCCCGCGACCCACAGCGGAATGGCATCCGGCTGCGCTGCGCCGCTGATCTTCCGCGATCGCGTGCTGGGCGTGCTCGGCATCAAGAGTTCGCGCCCGCACGCATTCTCGCCGGACGACGCGGAACTGTTCGAGCAGGTGGCGAACCAGGTTGCGATCGCAGTCGAGAACGCGCTCGCCTATAACGAAATCGAGACACTGAAAAACAAGCTGGAGAAAGAGAAGCTGTATCTCGAAGAGGAGATTCGCAGCGAGTACAACTTCGAAGAGATTGTCGGCAGTAGTTCAGTGCTCAGGCGTGCGTTGCAAAATGTTCAGACGGTTGCTACGACCGATTCGACAGTTTTGATTTACGGTGAAACCGGAACCGGCAAAGAGCTGATCGCGCGCGCCATTCACAACTTGAGCGAACGCCGCGAGCGCACGTTAGTCAAAGTAAACTGCGCGGCAATTCCGACCGGTTTGTTGGAGAGCGAGTTGTTCGGACATGAGAAAGGCGCGTTTACTGGCGCGATCGATCGCCGCATCGGCCGCTTCGAACTGGCGCACCAGGGAACAATCTTTCTCGACGAAGTCGAAGATATTCCGCTGGATTTGCAGTCAAAACTGCTGCGTGTGCTTCAGGAACAGGAGTTCGAGCGCCTCGGAAGTTCGCGTACGCTGCGCGTGGATGTGAGAGTCGTCGCGGCGACCAACGCCGACCTCGCGCAGTTGGTTGAAGAGAAGAAGTTTCGCAGCGATCTGTACTATCGTTTGAATGTTTTTCCGATCAACGTGCCGCCGTTACGCGAACGGCCTGAGGACATTCCGCTCCTGGTCCACTTCTTTGCGAACAAGTTTGCACAGCAGATGAAAAAGCGCATCGAGAGTGTGCCGAAAGAGACGATGGCGGCGCTCGTCTCTTATCACTGGCCCGGCAATATTCGTGAGCTGCAAAATCTCGTTGAGCGTGCAGTGATCCTTTCACGCGGATCGACGCTGGAAATACCTTTGACGGAGTTGAAACAGCCCGCGAAGACCGCGGTTCAGATGAACGGCGGTATCACACTCGAAAACGTCGAGCGCGATCACATTCTCAAAGTTCTGGACGACTCAAAATGGGTGATTGGTGGTCCAACGGGGGCGGCTGCCCGTCTCGGGTTGAACCGCACGACTCTCAATCATCGCATGCGCAAACTCGGAATCATGCGTCCGCAGCCGCAAGCGGCGAAAGTTTAGCCACAAAAGGCACAAATTTTTTATCAATCATTTTTGTGCCTTATGGGCCTCTTTGTGGCGCAGTTCCTTCAGTTTCCCGGTGGAAAACTGAATCGTCAATGCCTCATCCGAGCGCACACTCTTGTCCACCAGCCGCGTACCATCCATTCGACAAAACCTCAGGCTTGAGTCGGGAAACAAGCGCCCACATGTAGGACATTTCTTCATAACTACACATTAACGCGAGAAAACGTGGTCACGAGGGTCGAGTTTTCAGGTATGCAATCAAAAACAGCATTCCTAAAACAGCGTCGACCATCGCGAATCCAAAGATGAGGCCCGGAATTCGATGTTGCGATAACAAGATCACCGCCGGTATCGCAAAACACGCCTTTTCGAGGATCGCCGGAATCATCAGCGGACGATAACGCACCGGATCGCGCGAGAGAATCAAAAAGACAATTTGCCAGACGACCGCAAGACCGATAAAGCCGTAGTAGTACTCAGGGTGCGTGATCGGTGGCGGATAATCATGTCCGGTGCGCTCCTCGAAAAAGTACTGCGGCAGCAGCACGATCAAACCGTAGATACCCGCAACCAGGAAAACTATCTTCGCAAACTTCATCTCCAATCTCCTTCATGGTCCATCCGTTTGAAATGCTACCACTAAACTCTGCGGTCCTCTGCGTATCTCGGCGTTCTCTGCGTTAAAAAGCAATTAAACGCAGAGAACGCCGAGATACGCAGAGAACCGCAGAGAATTACATTGTCAGATAACGGCGGGTGGCGGTGTATTCTAGAGTGAAGGCCAAACTTTACTCGGATGGAAGATGATGAGGATCCTGCCGCGCGTCCGGATACCTAACCCCAAGGCGGCGCGCCGTTTGTGGCGCAAATCCAAAGGGCATTTCAAGCTCCGGCGGATCTACTACGCATGCGAACTCGTCTTATTCACCGCAATTTACTTCCTCGTCTTCACCGGCAGCCGGCTGCGCGCAATCGATGCACTCGGACGCCGAGGGGACACGCTCGTTTCCCTCTTACTCATAGCTACATTCATCCTCATTCATATCGCCGCTCGACGCCTGTTGCTGCCCAAAATCGAAGGCCGTTACACCCCTGCGCCTTACGATGAACGCAAGATCTTCTTTGATCTCGGACCTGGCTCACAGCACGTCGCCACCATCGGCGACCTCTATCAACACCTCGCTGAACGAATCCGGCGGGCACTCGACGCCAGCAATGCCGCCATCTTCACTCGCGACGAGAAGACCGGCGATTTCAATCTGCGCGTGGTAACTCACGACCCGGATCTGCATGGCAAACGTTTCCAACTGAGTAAGCGCGCCTTTGTCGTGCGGCGCCTCATGAATCTTTCCACGCCGCTCATCATCGAGCCGCGTGAGATTGAAACGTGGTCGCAGGCACTCAATGCACTTCATCCGGAGCAAAGGGAAGAACGCGCCAGTGAACACGAGGTGCTGCGCGCGATCAAGTCGACCATCCTGGTCCAGGTCAAACAGAAGAACGAGCTCGTGGGAATACTTTCGTTCGGCCCGAGACGCGGCGGCTTTCAATACTCAGTCGCCGATCGCGAACTGCTGATGTCAATCGCCGGACAGCTCGCGTTGATTATTGATAACGCGCGCTTAACGGAACGTATGGTGGCCCAGGAGCGAATGCGGCGCGAGCTCGCCCTCGCGGCGGAAGTTCAACAACGTCTCCTGCCTTCACAAGCTCCAAAAACAAACGGCATGGAGGTCGCAGGGTTCTGCGAACCGGCGCGCGGTGTCGGCGGCGATTACTACGATTTCATCAAGTTTGATAACAGCCAGTTGGGCGTTGCGATTGCCGACGTTGCCGGAAAGGGAATGCCGGCCGCGTTGTTGATGTCGACTGTGCAAGCAACGCTGCGAAGCCTGACCGCCAGAAACGGATCGACTGTCTCAGACCTGTCGTCCATCGTGGGCAAGTTGAATCGTCTCCTGTTTGATTCGACCAATGGCGAACACTATGTGACGTTCTTCTATGCGACGTTCGATCACGCGACGCAGCGTCTGACATACGTGAATGCAGGTCACAATCCACCGCTTTATCTTCAGGCTGACAGCAGTTCGGAGTTTAGGGAGTTGACTTCGGGCGGACTGGTCGCGGGCGCGTTCGAGCACGCCGCTTACGAACAAGAGACTGTGCAGATGAGCTCAAACGATCTGCTCTTCCTCTACACCGACGGACTCACTGAAGCGCTGAACGTTGAGGGTGAAGAGTTTGGCACAGGCAGGATGACGGAGACGTTGAAGTCGATTGCCTCGCTGTCGGCTGATCAGATTCGGGATGTAGTGGCGCGGCGGGTGAAAGAGTGGTGCGCGGGCATGTCGCTCTACGACGATCTTACGTTCGTGGTGATGAAAGTTAAATAGGGCCACAAAAAGGCACAAAGACACATAAAAATGTTTGTGGTTTTGTGCCTTTTGTGGCGAAAGGAGAAACGATGCGAAACTTCCTCCAGGATTTGCGTTACGGAATGCGAATGATGATCAAGCGTCCGGGCTTCACGGTGATCGCCGCGCTCACGCTCGCACTCGGCATCGGCGCAAACACCGCGATCTTCTCCGCCGTTAATGCAGTGCTCCTGAAACCACTTCCGTTTCCCGAATCGGAACAACTGCTGGACCTTTCCGAAACCTTCAAACCCAACGGCTTTGGTACCGTCTCGGTGCCGACACTCGAAGACTGGAAAGCTCAGAACACAGTCTTCGCCGGTATCTCGGCTTACTGGTTCACCAGTTTCAATCTTCAGAGCGGCGACACACCGCAACGCGTCCCTGGTCTGAATGTAGGCGCAAACTATTTCGACGTGCTCGGAGTTAAACCAGCTCTCGGGCGCACGTTTCTCCCAAGCGAAGACGTTGCCGGAAACGAACGTGTAGTCGTGCTCAGCAACGAACTCTGGCGCCGCAACTTCGCCGCGAATCCAAACGTCATCAACCAAACAATTCCTTTGAACGGGCAACAGTACACAATCGTCGGCGTGATGCCGCCGGAACTGTCGGCCCTGTATCGCACGGTGCAAATCTGGTCGCCGCTCGTCTTTTCAGAAACGGATCGCTTGGCCCGAGACAATCACAAGTTTCTCGTAATCGGCCGGCTCAAATCAGGCGTCACACTAGCGCAGGCGCGTGACAACATGAACGCGATCGCGCAACGGCTGGAAGCCCAATACAAGAATGGGCGCGGCATCCGGCTGACTCAAATCGAAGAGCTGTGGGTTGCCACCGTGCGCTCAACGCTGCTGATGATGATGGTTGCAGTTGGTTTCGTGCTGCTCATCGCTTGCACCAACGTCGCTAACCTCCTGCTCGCTCGCGCGACAGTGCGTCGTCGAGAGATCAGCATTCGCATCGCGCTCGGTGCGGGACGCCGCCGGTTGGTCCAACAGTTTCTCGCTGAAGGTTTGTTGCTTTCAGTGTTAGGTGGAGGACTGGGAATCGCGCTCGCGTGGTGGAGCATGAGCGTGCTCGGCAAGATTGCTTTTCCTTTTCTCCCGCGTTCACAGGAGATACGAATCGACGCGCGCGTGTTGCTCTTCACACTCGCAGTCGCGATGCTGACGAGCCTAGTCTTCGGCGTGATTCCGTCTCTGCAAGCCGGCAAAACAGATGTGCAGACGACGCTAAAAGAAGGCGGCAACACGGCCTCGGACAGTTTCGTCGGCGGTTGGCTGCGACAACTTCTGGTCGTGATCGAAGTCGCTGCCGCGGTCGTTCTACTTATCGGCGCGGGGCTGATGATTCGCAGTGTGTTGCGGATTAGAGAAGTCGAACCGGGACTACAACCGCAGAACCTCCTCACCGCGAAGATTACCTTGCCGGCAGAGAGATACACCGACGCCGAGTCAGCAATTCGTTTTTATCAGCAGGTGCTCGAGCGAGTGAAGAACTTGCCGGGCGTGCAGACAGCGGCGGTTATCTCGCACCTGCCTGTTGAGGAGACCGGATACAACGGCAACATCTCTGTGGCAGACAAAACGTATCCGCCAAACGAATCGCCGCTCGTAGAGTATCGCGCTGTTAGTGAAGACTTTTTTCAAACTGCCGGCGTCCCTCTGTTGCGCGGGCGGCTGTTTAGCAAACGGGAAGGTGACGACAAGCAACCGGTTGTCGTCATCAGCGATGCGATGGCCAAACAAGTCTGGCCCGGTGAGGATCCGATCGGAAAACAGATCACGGACGATCCGAAGGCGACGGTCATTGGCGTGGTGGGCGACGTAAAGAACCGGGGCATGCTGCAGCAACCGGTGCCGGAAATGTACGCGCCGTATACGGTGAAGGATTTCTGGCCCGATATGCGTTGGAACATGCGACTACTCGTGCGCTCAACGCTCGATAACAACAGCATCGCGAGCGCTGTGCGACGCGAGGTCCAGGCAGTCGATCCGGCACAACCGATCTATGCGGTGCAGGGAATGAACCTCGTGATCGAAAACACCGTGCGCGACAAGAGTCTGAACACCACGTTGTTGAGTGTGTTTGCGGGTGTTTCGTTGTTGCTGGCGTTGATTGGTGTTTACGGAGTTATGAGTTACACGGTGGCCCAGCATACACGTGAGATCGGAATTCGCATGGCGCTTGGCGCACAACCCGGCACGATCCTGAAGCTGATCATCGGGCGCGGGCTCATGTTAGTCAGCACCGGCGTTGTGATCGGCGTGCTGGCATCGTTTGGTCTGACACGTTTTATCGAGAACATGTTGTTTGGAGTTACGCCGACGGATCCGCTGACGTTTACAATGATTGTAGTCCTGCTCGGGTTCGTCGCCCTGCTCGCTTGCCTGATTCCCGCCACACGCGCAATGCGAGTCGATCCGATCGTCGTCCTGCGCCACACCTAAGACGAGTCACAAAAAGGCACAGAAGGCACAAAAAGATCATTAACTTTCTTTTGTGCTTTTTGTGCCTTTTTGTGGCTTAATCTGAGTATGGCTTTCATCGGGATAGACATGGGATCGGCGTCGACGATCATTGCGGTGCGAGGGCGCGGTGTGGTGGTTGACGAACCATCGCTCGTTGCAGTCGATACGGCAACGGGCGACGTGATCGACATCGGTCGTGAGGCGCGGCAGAAGTACGGGCGCGAAGCGCGCGGCGTCGCCGTGATTTCGCCGATGCTCAACGGCGTCGTGGCCGATTTTGAACGAACACAGGAGATGCTTGCTCACTTTGTGCGCAAGGCTCGCGGCGGTCTCACGAGCTTTGGTCGTCGCGCACTGATGAGTGTCTTATCGGATGTCACCCCTGTTGAACGGCGCGCGTTGCTCAGTGCTGCTCAACACGCGCGCGTCGGTCGCGTGGGAATGATCGAAGAAGGCCTCGCGGCGGCTTTTGGTTGTGGCGTCAGGGCCGATGATGCGCGTGCTTCAGCGGTCGTCGACATCGGTGGTGGAACGACGAACGTTGCCATCGTTGCGAGCGGCAAGATCGTGCGTGCACGCGCTGATCGGATCGGAAGTTCCAGTATCGACGCTGCAATTATCAATCACGTGCGGCGTCATCGCGGACTGCTCATCGGCGCAAGGACGGCCGAACGTCTCAAGTTGGAGATTGCTTCGGCTACGCTTCCAGTTGACCTGGCCCAGGAGCTTCCGATCAGCGGGAGCGACGTGTTGACCAGGATGCCGCGATCGATCGAGATCAGTGCGGGCGAGATCTATCCGGTGGCGCAGGAAGTGGTGCGTCAGATTGTGGCAGGCGTCGGCGCCACGCTCGGCGAGCTTCCGCCTGAAGTCGCGGGCGACATTTACGATCGCGGAATTATTCTTACCGGTGGTGGGGCGCTCTTTGGCGGCATCGATGAATACCTGCGCGATGCGATCAAACTGCCGGTGCGACTCGCTGATGAACCGAGGTACGCGATTGTGCGTGGATTGGAGCAGATGTTTGACGAACCACTCTTAATGCGCCGCGTCATGCGACAAAGCGAGCAACTCGTTCTCGAACCCGAACCCGAATCGTTCTAACTCTGCATAACGCGCTGCACTTCGGGTGGCTCTTCACCAAGCCACTCCGGATGCTGCGCCGTGCCGTCGTAAACCGACGTAGTCTTGAACAGTTCAAACTCTCCGCGTGCCGCCGCTTTTTGAGTTTTGCTCAGTAATGCTGATACTTGTTCTTTAGTCAGCGGTTTGAAAGTACGCGCCGCATTCAACGCCTGCTCCAGATCTTCCATGCTTTCGCATCCGGTGATGACCACGGAAGTCGGTAAGTTCATCGCATACTGAAGACACTCGGTCGCTGTGACAGTGTTTGATTCGAGGATCGTTCCGTTCGCGAGCGTCTTCATCGCCAGCACGCCGATGTTCTCTTTGACCAACTCAGGCAACACCAGTTTCTCGAAACTTCGATAGTGTGCATCCATCACGTTCAGCGGCATCTGTACCGTGTCAAATTTGAATCCATTTTCCTTTGCGACTTCGAGCATGTAGAGATGAATGCGCGGATCTTTATGACCAGTGAAACCGATGAAGCGAAGCTTGCCGGCATCGCGCGCTTCGAGTAATGCGGCGTTGGCGCCCTGATCGTCGAAGATGCGATGTGGATCTTCGTAACGGAGGATCTCGTGATGTTGGACCAGGTCGATGTGATCCGTTTTCATCCGGCGCAGTGATTCGTCCAACTGTTTGGCCGCTTCTTCCTTTGTGCGACCATCGATCTTCGTCATCAGGAAGACGCGCTCGCGATAACCATCGCGCAGCGCTTTGCCCATGCGAACTTCGCTCGCTCCTTCGTTATAGTCCCAACAGTTGTCCATGAAGTTGATGCCGTTATCGATCGCGGTCCGAATGATGCGAATGCTCAGGTCTTCGTCGATGGACTTGAAGCCAAGGTGCCAGCCACCAAGACCGATCAATGAGACCTTAATGCCGGTGTGGCCCAGTGTCCGCATCGGCATTTGCAAGTTCGAGTCTGCTTTTTCTCCCATCTTTTCCTCCGCAGTTTAGTATTAATACTTTTCTTAACCAATTCTTGCGCTTTTTGTGCTTTATTGTGGCTACTACTTATTACGATGATTGGGACTGAATCAGGAATTTCGAAATCACAATTCGCTATCTACGCAGCGATTGCCGGCAACCTGGCGATCGCCGTGACGAAGTTTGTCGCGGCCGCGTTTACCGGCAGTGCGGCCATGCTCTCTGAAGCGATCCATTCGGTAGTTGATACCGGTAACGGTGGCTTGATGCTGCTCGGAGTCTATAAGAGCCGCAAGCCGTCGGATTCAGATCATCCGTTTGGACACGGGCATGAACTCTACTTCTGGACGCTCGTGGTGGGTGTGCTTGTCTTTGCTGTCGGTGGGGGCATGTCGACGTACGAGGGCATCCTGCACATCCTGCATCCGGTTGAGACTAAGAATCCCGTTTGGAGTTATGCCGTGCTTGGGATAGCGGCTGTGTTTGAAGGAGCGACGTGGCTGGCCGGGTGGAAAGCATTTAGTGTCGAGCGCGGCCGGCGTGGTGTTTTGCAGGCCATTCACGAAACGAAAGACCCAAGCAGCTTCACGGTGTTGCTCGAAGACTCAGCCGCGCTGCTTGGTCTCGTGTTCGCTTTCGTTGGCATTTTCCTTGGACGACAACTCGGACTGCCTTACCTCGATGGCGCGGCATCGGTAGTTATCGGGCTGCTCTTGTGTGCGGTTGCGGTGTTGATGGTCTATGAAAGCAAAGGCTTGCTGATCGGTGAAGGACTCGATGCGGAGACATTGAAGTCAGTACGCAAGAAAGTTGATGACGATCCGTCGGTCGAGCGCGTAGGGGCACTTTATACGTTGTATCTTGGACCACACGAAGTTTTGCTGACGGTCGAACTCCGCTTTCACAGTCACATCTCGGCGCTCGAAGTCAGAAGAGCGGTGCGGCGATTACAGAAGGAGATTCAGTCGTGCCATCCGGACATCAAGCGAATCTTCTTTGGCGCCGAGTCGTTTACGGAGGATGGCAATCTCGAACTCAACCATCACGGTGAAACGTTAACTCACGAACGTTGAATTTCCCGCGAAAGTTCCTTATGTGATGAATTCCTCCTTTTAGCCACTTGTAGGTGTTGAGTTAGACAACGCCCATGCAAGTTGAAGGAGGAAACATGAAAGTTACACAAACCAGCAGTTGGCTGTGCCGGGTTTTGGGCACGCTGTTGATAATCGTCTGCCTATCGAGTGTCGCGCTGGCCCAAAGTGTGCTCAGTGAGGACGCTCACACCAGCAATCTGCCGAAAGACATGGATACAAATTTCGGCACTAATCCCAACCTGAATATTTCTACAAGCAATAATATCTATCTGAAATTCCGACTCTCATCGATACTCCCGACTGGAACGCAAAGCTCACATATTGCCAAAGCCACACTCAAGCTGTACGTCGGCAACGTTTCTGCCGCAGGCGCGCTTGACGTGGTGGAGTTGGCCGATCAGTGGAGCGAGAAGACAATCACCGCGAGAAATGCGCCCGCGCTAAGTGATCTGGTTGCCAGCGGAGTAGTGATCGATACAAACAAGAAGGGGCAATATCTTCTGATCGATGTGACCACTGCGGTTAAGCACTGGCTCGATAGTTCAACTAACAACGGACTCGCACTAATTACCGGTTCCGGAGCGGGGGTCACGTTTGACAGTAAAGAGAATTCACAGACAAGCCACGAGCCTGAGCTGATTGTTACGTTGAATCGTGATATTGGCCCACAGGGACCGGAAGGTCCACAGGGGCCGCAAGGACCGGAAGGTCCGCAGGGTCCACAAGGTCTGGCTGGTCCAGCGGGACCGCAGGGATCGGAAGGGCCGCAGGGTCCAGTGGGTCCTGCCGGACCGCAGGGTCCCGAAGGTCCGAAAGGCGCTGATGGACCACAAGGCCCGGAAGGTCCGCAAGGTGCTCAGGGAGCAGAGGGCCCGCAAGGCTCGCAAGGTCCGCAAGGTCTGCAAGGCATCCCGGGTCCGGCTGGCCCAATTGGTCCAATGGGTCCAATGGGTGATAAGGGCGACAAAGGTGAGAAAGGCGACAAGGGCGACCCCGGTCCCGAAGGTCCTTCCGGGCCGTTGTTCGATAGAAACCTCGTGGCGCTGCTGCGCTGGGATCTATTACGGCCCGGCAACGCGACTTTCAACATCTTCGGAGGCGCGTTAGGCTCTGCATTCGACGGCGAGAACATCTGGATCGCAAACAACTTCGTAAACAAAGTCACGAAGGTGCGTGCAAGTGATGGCGTTGTGCTGGGAAGCTATGCAGTCGGCTCATCTCCGCAGGGAGTCGCATTTGACGGCACTAACATCTGGGTAGCAAATCTCAGCGGTAACGTTACGAAGCTGCGAGCCAGCGACGGTACGGTGCTGGGAACGTTTCCTGTGGCTGGAAGTGCAGTCAGAATAGCTTTTGACGGTACGAACATCTGGGTCGCCAATATCGGTGGCCGGTTGACGAGGCTCCGGCTTGACGGAACGACGATCGGAATCGTGACGGCGCCTGGTCCATTCGGAGTTGTCTTCGACGGCGTGTATATCTGGTCAGCGAACTTCGGAAACGGTACAGTTTCACGATGGCGTGCTTCTGATGGTGTTCCGATGGGAAATTTCCCTGCGGGACCGGCTCCCAGAGAAATTGCTTTCGATGGGAAAAACATCTGGGTCACGAATTTTAACGACAACACAGTCACGAAGCTCAAGGCGAGTGACGGTTCGTTGATCGGAACTTATCCGGTTGGCACACGACCACAGGGGATCGCCTTTGATGGTGAGAACATCTGGGTGGCGAACTCGCTGGGAAACAGCGTTACGAAGTTGCGGGCCATTGACGGTACCGAGCTCGACACGATTACTGTTGGCGCGAATCCGCAGTATGTGTTATTCGATGGGACCAGTATCTGGGTCACAAACTCGAGTGGCAGCACTTCGATTTCGCGACTCAGCATTCATTGATAGATGAAACTGTTACTGCTCAGGACCCTTTTCGTACTTCTCGTGTTGGCGGGGAGTGTGTGTGCGCAGGACGACGATAATTGGCCGTCGCTCAGTTATCTGCGACAGGATTACCGATCAGTTCCGATCGTCCTGCACATACGTATTCAGGAGGCTGAGATTACGAGCCGTGTTGGCGGGTATGAGAATTGGAAGATCAACGCGGAAGTGATCGAGTCGTTCAAAGGGAAGTTTAAGAAGGGCGATGTGTTTACGTATTTCCACGGTGCCGAGGCGGGGTTTAAGCGAGAGTATTTCAGTGGCGAGAAGATCGTTTTTCTGCTCGCGGAACGTGGACAGGACCGGACGATTCATTACGCCGTGCTGGAGAATTCAACACTCCCTCCCAACCCCGACCGCCTTAAGAAGCTGCGTCTGATCCGGAAATCCTCACGCAAGCGCAAGTGAGTGGAAGAGTATCCACAGATTACACGGATTACTTCTGTGTAATCTGTGGATACATAATTTCGATCGTTATTGTGTTGTGCAGGATGTGTCGTCGATTACGAATGACGTTTGTAGCGACGAGTCTTCGGTTCCGAGGAAGTAGATCCGAATCGTCTGTCCCTGGAACGCCGTCAAATCGAACGTCTTCAACACGTACCCCGTCGACTTGTTCAAGTTCGAGTACGTCGCAAGCGTCGACAACACAGTGTTACTCGAATTGCGAACCTGCACTCGCAACGTGTCAAACGCCGTTGTCGTCGTCGTCTCGGCCGTGTTGATCTTCAACCAGAAACTCAACGTAACACTCGACACACCCGACGGAACCGTTACCTGCTGATAGAGCGTGTCAGTGTGTGTCGTGCCATAACCATCAAGCCACGCATACCACGCACCCGTGCGCGGTGTTTGTCCGGTTGAATTGGTGACCACGCCTGCCGTTGCCACCCACGTAACGTTCCCCGACTCAAATCCACGGTTCAGCAATAACTCTGCCCCGGGAACAGGCGTCGGGGTTGGCGTCGGCGGCGGTGCACCGCCCAACAGCGAGAAGAGCAACCGGTTGGGCGAACCAGTCCCGGCGCCGGTTACTTTATTCAATGTCGCACCGTTAACGATTGCGGCTGCTACTGTCGCCGGCGAAGCAGTCGGATTCGTCTCCAGGAACAACGCAGCGACACCGGCAACGTGCGGCGTCGCCATCGACGTACCCGAGATCGTGTTGGTTGCCGTATCACTTGTATTCCACGACGACGTGATGCTGCTGCCGGGCGCGAAGATATCGAGACACGTGCCGAAGTTTGAGAACGACGAGCGTGCATCGGTAGTCGTCGTAGACCCGACCGTGATCGCACTCGCGACGCGCGCGGGTGATGTTCCGCAAGCATCGGCATTCTCGTTTCCTGCCGCGATCGCATAGGTCACGCCATCGTTGATGGAGTTAGTAATTGCGGTATCGAGCGCCGATGAAATGCCGCCACCTAAACTCATGTTGGCGACTGCCGGTTGTCCGGCCTGATGATCCGACGTCACGAAATCGACACCCGCAATGACGCCTGAGTTGGTTCCGCTACCAGTCGAGTCGAGCACACGAACGGCCACGAGCGTAACGTTTTTCGCGACGCCGTAAGTGGTACCGCCGACAGTGCCTGACACGTGCGTGCCGTGACCGTTGCCGTCATTCGTGCCCAAACCATCGCTAATGGCGGTGAAGCCCGAGATGACCCGTCCGGCAATTTGCGTATGTGTGGCGCGGATGCCGGTATCGATGATGTAGGCTTTAACTCCCGAGCCGGTTGCGTTGTAGTTATAGTTTCCGTCGAGCGGAAGGTTTTGTTGATCGATACGATCTAGTCCCCACGTCGCGCCTGTTTGAGTGGTGACGAGGTTGACTACGCCGTCCTCTTCGACATAGTCAACACGCGGATCGTTTGCGAGTCTGGCGGCTTGTTGTTCCGGCATCCGCACTGAAAAACCTTTGATGGCTTTGTGGTAGGTATGTCCTTCGTTGCGATCGCCGCCGAAATCACGCGCGAGACGAAGTGCTTCGGCGTCGACGTCGGCGACGTCGTCTTTGAGTACCACGATGTATTGATTGGCGATTTTTTTATCCGGGCGCTGGCGCCGGAATTTTCCCTGACCATTGTTGTTCTGGCCGTGAACTGCGGTGAGAACGATGGCTGCTACCGATAGAGCTACTAAAGCAAACAGAGCGAGCGTTTTCTTCATATAACCTCCAGTGAGTTACGCGTAGTTGCTGGTTGTAGATTGGGAGCGTCCGCTTGGGCAAAACTCTGGGGCGTTGGTTTTGGGAGGAGCCTGGGAGGTGTGTTGCTCTGGGTGCGGCAGATGATAGAGCCATGACTTAAGAAAAGCAAGGTTTGATCTCTGCGGCCCTCTGCGTAGTCTGCGTCTAATGGTGCTTTCAAACGCAGAGGCCGCAGAGATACGCAGAGGGCCGCAGAGACCTATCGCGCGCTCGTGATTTCACGTATGATTCACCGAATCATTCACCGGGAGTACAAATATGAGTGACCGCAAATATCGCCAGCGCGGCTACATGGATCATGGTCGTGAGCCGCAGGAATCGAAACCGCAGCAAAAGCCGCGCGATCATGAAGGGCCACGCTCGCCGCGGATGATGGCCTTTGGCGAGACGGTGAAGTGCTCCTCGTGCGGAGTCAAAGCACCGTCAAACATCTCGTTCGAAAGTTCCTGCACAAACTGTCGCTCCGAACTTCACACCTGTCGCCAGTGCAACTACTTCGATCCAAGCGCACGCTTCGAGTGTAGTAAACCAATCACCACCAAGATCGTGAACAAGAATGCGCGCAACACTTGCGAGCTGTTCGCGCCGCGAACTGTCGTCGAGCGCCAAACCTCGTCCGGCGCGCCGACCGATGCCCGTGCGGCGTTCGCGAAGCTGTTCAAGAAGTAAACGCATAAATCTCCTTCTAAATATTTATACCTTTCGTGGCCGATCCTGCCTCCAATTTTTTGGCTTTATCTCCAAGTTTATGTATAATCCGCGCCACCTACCCTGCTTGAAATAGGTTCAAGCCCGTTCACACAATTGAATTTTTGGAGGCCCAAACATGAAAGCCATCGCCAGATCTATTCTCCTCGCGCTCGGGACATTTTTTATAATCGCGATTTGCGTTCACGTCAGTTCAGCACAGACAAGCCGCGGTACGGTCGCCGGAACCGTTACCGATCAGACCGGCGCGGTCATCAGTGGTGCTGACGTCGAACTCAGGAAACTCGCCACCAACGAAACTAGAGTAACCAGAACAAACGACTCTGGAATCTACCGCTTTGACGCGGTCGATTTGGGCGTTTATGAAGTCGTGGTGAAGTCCACCGGCTTCAAAACTTTCACGATTACTTCGGTCCGGGTCCAGGCCAACCAAACAGCGACAATTGACGCGCCGATGGAAGTTGGAACGGAACAGATCGTTGTTAATGTCGCCGCCGGAGCCGGTGAACTGCTGCAGACGAGCGAACCAGTCAAGGGCGGCAACTTCAATCAGGCGCAAGTGGCCAGTCTTCCATCCACCAATCTCAATCCGTATGACCTTGGTCGCTTGTTACCCGGCGTGGTGACCGCTTCAGGAGGCGCGCAGTTTGGTAACTCGGCGCAGTTTTCCATCAACGGTCAGCGCCCCCGCGGTAACAACTACCTGATTGACGGAACCGAGAACAACGACATTTCCGTCACTGGTCCAGCCAACGTAATCAACAACGAAGACGCGATCGCCGAGGTCTCGATTCAGACTGGTTTGTTCAGTGCTGAATTTGGTAGGGCCGGAGGCGGCGTCTTCAATCTCGTCACCAAGAGTGGTGCGAATGATTTTCACGGCAGCGCCAAGTGGTTGATCCTTTCACAGCGATTCAACTCACTTACAAATACCGAGAAAGCAATCACACGTTTGACCAAGTTGCCGGTCTTTACCGAGAACATCTTCGGCGGCACCATCGGTGGACCGTTGCCGTTGCCGCGTTTTGGTGAAGGTGGCGCGAGTCACTTCGCGGGTAAAGACAAAAATTGGTTCTTTTTCGGCATCCAGTGGGACAAGTTTCGCTCAACCAGCCTGCAAAATCCACGCGTGCCGACGGAAGCCGGCGTGCAGTTGCTGCGCACGCTTTTCCCGGCCGGTACGAACCCGCGTGTTGATCTCTACTTGTCAGTTATCGGCAATGTTCGTGGCGTGCCAACGCAGAGTCCGGTCAACGTAGCGCTTGGAACCGGTCCAAACGGAGCGGGAGTCAATGTCGCTCGCGGCAATCTCGAAACGGCTCTGGCTAATGTCGGACTTCCGCAGATTTCGGATGACAAGCAGTGGGTAATTCGCACCGACCACAGTATCAACGAAAACCACAAGCTCGGTATCCGTTACACGAACGACTTCTTTATTCAGAACCTTTCGTCGTTCGTAGTCAATCCGGGCTTCACGACCGATGTACTTGGACCATCACGCAACCTGCTGATTACACACACGTGGATCGTAAGTTCAACGGTCACGAACGAAGCACGCGTTTCGCCGTATGGTCTGATCGACTTTCAGTTTCCATTCGCCAGCGACGCATCTGCCCTCGCGCGCACGCTACCAAATATCAGTTTCGCCGGCAGCGGTGGCCTGTCCACGATCGGCATCGCTACCAACTTGCCGCAGGGGCGTAGAGCAGAGAACTTCCTGGTCCAGGACACACTGACCAAGGTTTGGAACGAACATACCTTCCGTGGCGGCTTTGAGATTTTGCGACAGACCGCGCGTCAGCGACCTCCGTTCAACGAGCGTGGTTCGTTCGCGTTCGCGACGGGTGGTGGGTTCACGGGCTTTGCGAACTTCATCGATAGCTTCAGCGGCGCCAATGGCTCTGCGAACATCAACTTCGGCGTTCCTTTTTACGAGCCGAACCTGCTGCGGAAGAGTTATTTCTTCCAGGACACCTGGAAAGCTACGCAGCACTTGACTCTGACTCTTGGAACGCGATACGAAGACTTCGGACAGCCTGCAAACAACGCGTTCAAGTTCCCGGCTTTCGCAGGTTTCGATCCGGCGCAGTTCCTAGTTCCGAACGAAGTTAAGCGCGACAAGAACAACTTTGGGCCCATTATCGGGTTCGCGTATCAACCTTACGTGTCAGGTGGTCCATTCGGCTGGCTGTTCGGTGAAGGGAAGAGCGTGATTCGTGCGGGCTATCAGGTTAGCTACGACACCTGGTTCAACAACCTGCTGTCGAATATCGCGGCTGACTCACCAAACAACACTGCTACCACTACAACGGGCGCTGCTGCCGCCCGGGGAACGGCAAACTTCTTCCCGACCGCTATTCCATCGACACCGCGAGCTCCCAGTCCTCTTGATACCCAAACCTCCGTTTTCAATCCCGAAATTCGCAACCCTTACACGCAGCGCTGGTCGTTGGGTATTCAGCGCGAGTTGCCTTACGGATTTATCATGGAAGTGTCGTACGTCGGATCCGCGGGACGGAAGCTTTTCGTCACCGAAGATCTCAATCCGATTGTTAACCCGTCTACGGGAGCCAGACGATTTCCGGCGTTGGGTATTCGTCGTTATCGTACCAGCGGTGCGAATTCGGACTATCACTCCGGACAGTTCCGCCTCGATAAGCGACTTTCGCGTGGGCTGCAACTCGGCGTGTCGTACACGTGGTCCAAGAACATAGACCAGATCAGTGAAGTCTTTGCGACTGGACAGACGGCGTCGTCACTGGCGTCCGTGCCGGCGTTTCTGGGTGGGCTGCGAGTCGATCGGGCAGTTTCGGACTACGATCGTGCGCATCGTTTCGTTACCAACTTCGTTTGGGACCTGCCGGTGTTCCGGGACAATAACGGTTGGACAGGCAAACTGCTTGGCGGTTGGCAATTTAACGGTATCGTCTCGTTCCAGTCGGGTGCGCCTTTCACGATCGTGAATGGACTCGATCGCAACGGCGATGGAATATCAACTGCCGACCGACCGAATCTCGGTAATCCGAATGCACCGCATAATACTCGGGGCGTAGTTGTTGCAACGGGAACGTGCGCGTCTGGTTTGCGCAATCCGGACACACTGACTTGCGTGACTGCTAATGACGTTTACGTGATTCAGGTGCCGACTGCGACGGGTACGAGCCTGATTCAACCCGGCGCCGGAACACTCGGACGCAACACCGAACGTTCAAATCCGGTGCAAAACGTCGACTTGAGTTTGTTCAAGATTTTCCGGTTGGGAGAGAACCTGAAGATCGAATATCGCATCGAGTCATTCAACGCTATGAATCATCCGCAGCAGACCGGTCTACCCGGTTTGGACGTAACGAACACCACCACCGGACGATTTTTAAATTACGATTTCGTCAGTGGCGGTCGTCGTACGGCGAGGATGGGGTTGAAGATCATTTTCTAGATCATCAGCACCGCGAGTCATAACGCCGAAGGCGTTTACTAATTACAGCCCAGGGTTGGCGCGCAAGCGACAACCCTGGGAACCCTACAACAAACATTCGTTTGAACCCTGAAAGGGTTATTCCCGCACAGGCCTAACCCTTTCGGGGTTAATCCCTTCTTTTTCTGTTTTGATCCCAGGGTGTCGCTGCGCTCTCACCCTGGGCTGAAATTAGCCAACGCCTTCGGCGTATTTTCAATACTCAACAAGCCTCACGAAACAAAAACACCGAATCCAGACATAGGCTGTAGAAGGCCTTGCGTTACTAGTTTCCAACTGTGCGCGGGGTTTCGCCGTAGTCTGCGAACCCTGCCCCCATCTTTGAACGGAGCTTTCATGGCAACTGTATACAAAATCCATCCCGCAATCGGTGTCGCTCGCGTCGGCGACAGCCCCGACGAATTCTTCATTGGACCAGAACGCATCGGTGAAGAACCCAACCCTACCGGTGGCTTCAAAGACTCACAATGTCGCGTGAAGCGCCAGGGCGCGCGTTTCCGAATATTCGCGCACCACGACGACGGAACCTTCGAGGAGATTGACGACACCGACGCCGAGATCACCTGGACCGTGCATCTCGTAAACAAAAAAGCAGCGAACCCCGGTCGCGGTAATACCGAAAGCGCCGCGAACCTGACGATTGATCCCGGCGGTCGCACACTCAATGGTCCAAATCAACGTAAGGTATTCGATGACGGCGAGATCAGGTTCACGAGCGCGCCCGTCACCAAGGTGCCGCTCGGTGAGATTCGCAGCGATACCAACAACCGCCTCGTCGTCCTCGGAGGATTCGGCAAATCCGCTTCTCCACTCGGCTCAGGTATCAGTAGTTTCTGGGGAAACAGTGACTGGTACGATGACGTTTCCGATGGAAAAGTAACCGCGACGATCAAGCTGCGCAGCGACAACTCGACACCGGCAGTTACCGGCGCGTGGGTCATCGTCGGTCCGCCGAAGTTTGCGCCACACCAGCAAAGCGTCATCACTCTCTACGATCGTCTGCGACAGACAATGATCGACGCGGGTTTTTTGACAGCTCCCACAACTACGTCATACACGAACGACGTTTTTCCGATTCTGCAACGCGCCCGCGACACGAGGTGGGTGGAAGACATCTTCGGCGCGCATGGTTTTACTACCGATCCCGTCATCAGCGATCCGCTTCGCAACGCAATCTTCAATAAATTAAGAAATCCTGCAGGGGACGGCGGGAACATGCCGCAACTCAACGACTCCGGCAGCGGGGACAACAGCCTGACGCCAACGCAATATGCACATATGCAGCGCTGGCACGACAACAACTTCACTAATGATTGGCTTGGTGAGCCTGCCCCGGAAGCAACCGTGTCGCCCGACGGAATGGACCGTGCGGCGCTTGAATCTTGTGTCGGCGGCGCATTCTTCCCCGGTATTGAAGCTGGTGGTCTTGATGATACGCAGCGACCGCTGTTGGTCACCGGAAACTACACCGAAGCTTTTCGGCTCAGTCATGGAGCTGTCTCGGCCGGCGATCTATCGTTTGTGATGGCGCTGCCCTGGCAAGCTGACTTCTTTGCGTGTGCCGACAACTGGTGGCCCGTGCCGCGACCAAACGAGGTTCTCGCCGGGGGCACCACACAGGAATGGGATCGGTCCATCGGTAGTTACGTGGACATGGTCAACAAGTGGAACACGCTCGGTTTTATCGTGCGTCAGGGAACACAACACGTCGAAGTAGAACGTTGTGACACGCCCTCGATCACCCTGCTGACACCGTCGCTGAATTTCCAGGACGTGCCCCAGGGTCCGATGGGGATGGTGCGTGAGGTTGCGCTTGCGATCACGTTTGAAGTGATTTCACCGTCGGTCGCGGTAACACTCGAATACGCGCCCGGAGGCACACCTGCTCATCCCCAGTTAGTCGCCTTCAACACTTCCGTGACCGTTGGTCCAACCGCGGCCAATACGGTCGCGACCGCGCGGTTCTGGGTGATCTATCGCACGAGTAGTCCCGGCGATATACTGCCCACACAAACTCTCACGCTTCAGGATTCGACTGGTGCGCAGACGTTTTTTGTGACTGTTCGCGGCAATACTGTCGCGCGCAAAACCGCGGCAGCCGCACTCGTGCTGGATCGTTCCGGCAGTATGAATGAGGATCGCGGTGACGGTCAGACTAAGCACGCTTCACTGCAACAAGCAGCTTCGATCTTCGTCGATGTGATGTTGGAAGGTGACGGCGCCGGGATCGTGCGGTTCAATCAGGATGCGCAGCCGCTGCAACAGATCCTCTCACTCGGTAACGGCGGTCTCTCGGACATCAATCGCAACGCGACTAAAGACATCATCAACGGGTCCGGTCTCGATCCTCAGGGCCAAACGTCGATTGGTGACGGCATCTTCGAAGGCCGTGGAATACTCAATGCCGCGAGCACTCCGTTTGATGTGAACTCGCTCGTCGTGCTGACTGACGGAGTCGAGAATAGCGCTCGTATGATCGCCGACGTTGCCGGTCAGATAAACGAGTTCACTTATGCAGTCGGCCTGGGCAAGCCGCAAAACATCAGCGTCGAAGCGCTGCAAAACATTTCCGGTAACAACGGTGGTTACATGTTGGTTACCGGCGCTATCGGCACTGACAACCGTTTCCTGCTGCAAAAGTATTTTCTGCAGATCCTGGCCGGGATCAGTAATGCCGATATCGTTTTGGATCCCGACGGTGTTCTATCCAGTGGTCGTGTCGAGCGTGTACCGTTTGAATTAACTGCCGGCGATGCAGGCGTTGATGTAATCCTGCTAACTCCCTCGACGAGAGTTGTCGACTTTCGTCTCCAAACTCCGAGTGGCCGGCTGATCGAACCATGGATGGCGATGTCTGAACCGGGCATGCGCTTTGTCATCTCTGAGGGCGTTAGTTATTACCGGCTCGTCCTCCCAACGGAGTTGATTCCTAATCGCTTCGATGGCAGCGGAACATGGCAGGCATTGTTGACGATTGGTCGTCCGCGACTCGAGCCGGGCCGTACGCCGGGAGGAGTTGCCGACGTGGATCGTTCGATCGTGCGTGGACTGTTTGCGCCGCCACCGCGAGTCAGAACTCCGCCCACAGAGCTCTTTAATCCTAACCGGCTGCGCCGGGCTCAGATGCTGGCGGCGGAAAACTTCGGGAGAGTGGCACGCGTGGCCACACCTGTGGCGGCCGCTGTGAACCAAACACAGATACCGTACAGCATCGTGGTCCATACGTATTCGAATCTTTCGCTTGACGCCCATGTGAAACAGGATAGCTTTGCGCCTGGAGCCCGGGTCGAGGTCTATGCATCACTGGCGCAATCGGGAATTCCGCTTGAACATTCAGCGCACGTCTGGGTCGAGGTTACGCGTCCCAACGGTCAAACGGCGACGATTACGATGAACGAATTCGGCGCCGGTGAGTTTGTCGGATCGATGGTTGCTCCCGTGGTCGGCGTCTATCGCTTGCGTGTTCGCGCTCGTGGGACAACCATGCGCGGCGAATCTTTCACGCGTGAGAAGACGTTGACGGCAGCGATTTGGCGAGGCGATCCGATACCTCAGCCCGAGGGCGAGGGAACTCATGGAGATACCCCGACTGATCGTGGTGAATGCTTGTGCCAGTTGCTGGTGTGCCTGCTTAGACGGCAGGGTGTAATCAGTGAAGAGTTGGAAAAACGGCTGCGAGAGTTTGGCATAAACCTCGAGGCAGCACGAAAGTGCGTCGCCGGTTTCTGTCAGTGTCAATCTCGTCGTTAGCGAGTGCGGGACAAAGCGCCAAAGGCGCGGAATATAGCAGCCAGGGGCAAGCGCGAGCGAAGCGAGCGCGTCGCCCCTGGTTAAGTACATAAAAGCGAGATCAAGGCCTGAAAGGCCAAAATAGTATTACGCGCCGTTTTTTATTTCGTGACCAGGGGCGACGCGCTTCGCGCTTGCCCCTGGCTTTCATATTTCGCGCCTTTGGCGCTGTGATTCACGACGTATGTCGTCATTACATTGCGACATTGCTATTGCGGGCGCCGGTCCGGGCGGCGCGGCCATCGCGCGACAGCTTGCACAGTCAGGCTGTCGCGTGGTGTTGCTCGAACGCTCGCGCTTTGATGGACCACGTGTTGGCGAGTCGCTCGCGCCGGCAGTTCAACCACTGCTCACTGAGCTTGGCGTCTGGCCAGAGTTTGTTGACTTGAAACCGCTGCCTTCGTACGGGACGCGTAGTGTTTGGGGCGGACCACTCGAGGCAGAACATTCTCACTTACAAAATCCGTATCTCTGCGGCTGGCACGTTGATCGAGTTACTTTCGATCGCATGCTGGCGGATAGCGCTGTTCGCGCCGGAGCACAATTACTGCTCGGCGAGCAAGTGGTGCAGTGTGTTTCGGGCGCGAATGGTGGTTTTACTTTGAGTTTGTCGCAGGGTGATGAACTTCACGCCGGCTTTGTAATCGATGCTACTGGTCGTGGTTCGATGTTAGCGCGAAAGTTGGGTGCAAAGTCACTCACTTTCGATCGTCTTGTCGGCGTGGCGGCGCAGTTTGAAAACGTATGCGCTGGTACGAGGTGTTACATACTCGTCGAAACTACACCGGATGGTTGGTGGTACTCGGCTCCTGTCGGAAATGATCGTTCGGTGGTGATGCTGATGACGGACGGTGATCTTATTTCCACACAAGGTACGAAAGACTTGCCGCTGTGGTCGAAAGCACTCAGTCGGGCTGGTTTGACGAGTGCGAGTGTTGCCGGTTGTGAGCTGAAGTGGGGACCACGCGTATTCTCCGCAGTCAGTCGACGTTTACAGCGTACGGATCGTTGCCGCAAACGCTGGCTCGCAGTTGGCGACGCCGCGCTTGCGGTCGATCCGATTTCGGGGAGTGGCGTAGTGCGCGCGCTACAGACAGCGAAAGCGGCTGCGGCGACGGTGTTGTCTTGTTTGTCCGGCGACGAAAGTGCAATTGCTTCCTACGAAGCTGACCGAGACCGTGAGTGCACCGACTATTTATTCAAGCGCATCGGTTACTACGGCATCGAAAGACGCTGGCCCAACTCACCCTTCTGGCAACGACGTCTCGCGGCACTCGCGCGAATATCAAACTAGGCAAGCCGGAAATCAGGACAGAAGTTTCCAGCACCATCAGGCCTGGCCTTTTGCATTAACTCACGGGCCGGTCCTTCCAGCTCATACATAACGCTGATTGCGTTGCTTAATTCGGTACTGTCACCCGTTACCCAGGCATGTTGCAGAAAGTTGAGCATCGCCGTGTAAGCGGCATTGAATTCCTTCGCCTTCTCTTCGCCGGGATATCCCCCAGCGGGAACTTCCGCAACCGGCAGGACTTCCGGAAATGGAAGCGGATCCCCCTTGTATTCCCATTTTCCTTCCGCATTTTTGATCAGCTTGTGTTCGTGCCAGATCTGAGCGAAAGCGTAATAGTGAGCCAGATTCGTTCCAAAATCATCCGAAAAGGGAGATTGAGAAGTGCCTTCACCCTGTCGTTTGATAATCCCAATCGCTTTTTCGGCGTCAGCTAAGTTTTTGATCGCAAATAATTTCGAGCCACGCGTGACTTGTCGTACACCGGTGATTTGTGCGGCGGGCAATTTACGAAACGCAGCAAGAACGGCATCGTAAAATTCGCCGATGGTGGGATATGTTTCTCCACGAAAGAATGCGATTGGTCCGGCTTCAGGATACTCAATCTGCATGTACATCTTCTCAACAACATCTTTGCTGAGTCCTGTCAGCGCTACTCGCAGAGAGGGACGGACCCCGCCGGGCAGCGGACCCGGATACTTAGGACTCACATCCGCGGTATTGACTACTGGAGTGCCCTCGATTGTAGTCAGCATGTTACAGGCCAGAGCGAAGTGAAACATCTCATCAATCGCTATGCTCCTGATGGCGGTTAGGACGGGACCGGTTTGATTTTTTATCGACCAGTACCCGCAGAGGTAAATGGGAACGGTGGAAAATTCGAGTTCGATGGCGGCCTGAAGACTTTCCCTGAGCCAGTTAACGTGATGCTCTTCACGCGGCACCTGCATTAAGTCAAAAATCTTTGTACTCATTAAGTTCTCCTCTCTATGAGGGAAATGGTGCGGACGGCGAAAACATTTCAAGACTCTTGACCCTGGCTTTCATATTCGCGCCTTTGGCGCCGGGATCAATCACGCCGGCGGTTTGTGAACTTATGATTACGAGGTGATGCAAATAGGAAACGTCGCCATGACCACTCGACGATTCCGAGCAACAACGCGGGCAGGTATATCACGGAGTTGATCACAAACATTTCGTCCGGTGAGTCGCCTAACCAGGTTCTGTAAAGGAAAAGGTTTGCAATCGTTAAGTAAAAAACTGCGAGTCGTGGCGTGAAGCAGAGGAAGAAAACCAGCCAGCAGAAATACCACGAGAAGTGCGGCGCAAACAGCACCGTCGTTGCAGTCGCCAGCAACATTGCGTGTTTCAGGTAGTCTTCACTCCGTGTTGTTTTTAAAAGTATCCAAAGTGCGATCGCGCTCATTACAAACATTGTGGCGATCATGTAAGTGATCGACGGTAATTCCCACCCGAACAGTTTGCGCACCAGGCTCAACGCGTAGAACTGTTGACCGCTGATTACCCCCATTTCCTGCGTGTATACGGGCACCGAGCCTAAGACTGCTCTTGGTCCAACACTGAGATACGCCAGATAACCAACAATGATTGTCGCCGCAAAGACCGGCACGATTTTCCAGCGTTCGCGCTTGAGCATGGCGGGCAGGAGAACGAGTGGAAAAAGTTTGACGAGTGTGGCGCTGGCGAGCAGGAAGCCGGCGCCGAGATCTGATCTTCTTTGCCATGCGAGAAAAGCCAAAGCAATGAACCCGATAGCAATGGCGTCGACGTGTCCGCTGCCGGCAAACTCCCAAACGACGAGCGGGTGCCAGGCGTAGAGCAAAAGAAGTTGTCGTGGTCGCCCGAGTAAGTTAAGCAAACTCGCGATGGCCCAAATAGCAACCATCTCAAAAATCAGCATCGTAAATTTCATCCAGACGACACTCTCGCTGATTCTCGTCGTGAGTAAGAAGACAACCTGGGCGACTGGCGGATAGATGGTGTGCGCGATTTCGCGTCGATTTATTTTAGGATAAATAGCGTCGTCGCGTAGTTGGACCAGCTCCGGAGCCGCTGGGATGTAACGGTAAGGATTAATGCCCGCTGCCTGGACTCGCCCATCCCAAATGTATCGATAGATGTCGTCGGAGAGATATGGCGGCGCAAAGAGTATGCTCACGCGAAACAGAACGGCGAATATGATTGCTATCAGAAGTGTCGAGTTTGAAGAATGGGCACGACTGACAATCCATGCCGCGATGAGATAGATCGCGGACTGGATGAAGGCGACCTTCATGAAGAACCGAATGCCGCTGACGCCACTCGCCGCAACTCCCGCTCGGTAGAGCACAACCAAAACACAGCCCAGCAGCAAGAGGCCCACGCCGGTTTTGGTATCGACGCTCGTTTTAAGTGGCATCTCAATCCATACTATCCACAGATTACACAGATTTCTATAAAACAATCTGTGTAATCTGTGGATAAATACCCTGAACAACCGACTCGCGGAGGACGTTAGATCTCGAAAATGTTTACCCTACTCAAACTAGAGCTCGAAAAGTTGTTTCGCGCGCGGAGCTTCTATCTCTCGTTCATCGTTTTAGTTGGCTTCGTTGTACTCATGCTTTGGGGTTTCTACACCTATGCCGCACGCAAGACCGGCGGCGAGGCGGTCGAACAGTTCAAATATACATACGAATCGAAACAATATTTCAACGGATTGACGTTCGCACTTTACTCACTCCTGTTTTCTTTTACGTTGCTGCTGCCAATTTTCGTGTCGATGAGCGCAGGCTCGCAGATCGCGGGCGAGACGCGTTCCGGTACGCTCCGCATGATCTGTACGCGTCCGATTTCGCGTGCCTCGCTCGTACTTTCGAAGTTTATCGTGACAGCGCTTCATGCCGGTCTCTTGTTAACGTTCTTCATCGGGTTGAACTTGATAGTCGGCTTGATCTTCGTCGGGTGGGGTAACCTCGAGCTTTATCCTGGTCCACTCAATCTGGTCGATGCACCGGGAAAGATCATGCGCGACGATGCCCTCATGAGATTTAGTTACGCTGCTCTCTCAGGCACCTGGGCCCTGCTCGTTATCGCTGCCCTCGCGCTTCTTTGTTCAGTTGTCTTCGAGTCGCCGGTACAAGCCACCGTCATGACGATCGCGGCTTATTTAACTCTCTACATCGTCGGGCGAGTGGAGTTCTTCGAGCACCTGCGGCCTTACTTTTTTACTACTGACATGGAATTCTGGCGCGACGTCTTCAAGCCGGACATCCCGTGGGCTAATCTTTGGCATTACGCATGTGTTTGCGGCGCGTATACGGCGGGGCTCTTGCTGGCGACCGTGTTGATCTTCGAACGGAAGGACATTGTTACGTGACATGTGGGTGAAACTGATCCTTCTGGTCCTGTTCTGTTTGATGGTCGCGGGCGCCGTTCACTTTGCAGAGCCACGCGAATCTGAAGAGAGAACCTCGTCGTCTAACTCTTCCGGTGTCCTTCGTCTTCTCACATGGAACATCGGTTACGCCGAACTCGAAGATGACACACGCGCGCACGATAAAGATTTGCCGGCAGTTGCGGAAGTGATCCGGCGTGAGAATCCTGATGCAGTTGCGTTGCAGGAATTGACAGGTAAAGCGCAGTTGAACGCGTTACTCAAGTTGCTCAACGGCGCCTATCGTGGCGCAGTTGCGCAGCAGGGTAGAGGAGATCGATTCGAGGCTGTCCTGGTTAAAGATACGGGCGCAACATTCACTACAGTTCCAGTGGGCGATCGATATGCACTTGCCGGTTCGTTCCGATCGTCTTCCGAGATTGTGCTTGTAAGCGCTCACGCTGATGCCTTCAATGCGTCACGCCGGAGGATCTACACGGAGGCGTTGATGGATTGGGCACAGGCTCGCGCGCAGTCGGCGACCGTTTTCGTCGCGGGCGATTTCAACTTCGAGTTGAAAGCGACCAATGAGACCAACCTTTATACGGACAATTTGAAACACGATAGCGAATCGTACAGCCACATACTGCGCAGCTTGCGCGACCTCGGACGCACAGCCGGCGACACCGCAATCAACGATCGGCGCATTGATTACATTTTTGGTCCAACTCAACCTCGGAATATCGGTCGCGTCGCTGTGCTGCGCGACGCTGCGGTCGGCCGCATGGACCATTGGCCTTTGCTCGTGGAAGTAAACTACTGATGTCAGAGATAGCCCTACAGACTGAAGAGTTGACGAAATGTTTTCGCGGCGGTCGCACGGCAGTCGATCGTCTGACGATGCGCGTCGAGCGCGGCGACATCTACGGGTTTCTCGGGCCAAACGGGGCCGGGAAGTCGACGACGTTGCGAATGCTGCTGGGTCTCGTAAGACCTACATCCGGAGTAATCAAGTTTCCGGTGCGCGGATCGAGTTGGGAATACTTACGGGCACGATCGCACGTCGGCGCAATCATCGAAACGCCGGCATTCTACGAGAATTTTTCCGGACGCAGGAATTTGCAACTGCTGGCATCGCTGTCCGGTGGCGTCTCGAAGAAGCGCGTGGAAGAGGTGCTCGAAATCGTGGAGCTGCGTGACCGCGCGCGAGATCCGGTGAAGGTTTATTCATACGGAATGCGCCAACGTCTCGGTATTGCCCAGTCGCTTTTACCGACGCCGGATCTTATCATTCTCGACGAACCCACCAATGGACTCGATCCGCAAGGCATACAACAAACACGTAATCTGATTCGCCGGCTGCGTGATGAATTCAAGTTAACTGTTCTGCTCTCGAGTCACTTGCTGACGGAGATCGAACAACTGTGCAATCGCGTTGGTATCATTCACGAAGGCCGTTTGCTTTACGAAGGTGGACCAGACGCGCTCGTGGCGCCTGCGAGCCTGTACAAAGTCCGAGTCGACGACCTGTCACGTGCCTTTGACTTACTGACCAAAGAATCCGGCGTGACGGTTAGCCGGAACGGCACTTCATTCTTGCGACTCGAGGCGGACTCCGAAAGTATTCCGGCAGTAAACGCCCTCCTTGTCGCTCACGGAATCAAGGTATACGAGTTAAGCCCGGCCCAGGAGAGTCTGGAAGAGGCATTCCTTCGTCTGACGTTGAAGTGACCCTCGACTGAATTTAAATGATTGATTAGAACAAGTCAGGAAGAGGGGCTTGCCCCCGCTCTGCCAATCCTCGATCAGCGGGGGCAAGCCCCTCTTCCTGACTTGTTCTAGCTAATATTTCAGAACGCATGCATGACGGTCTCCGTGAAAACAGTTAGAAAATCAACTTCAACGCTAGCTGAATATTCCTCGGGCCGCCACCACCGAGGAAGGGGTTGCCGATGCCAACGTCCGGTGTCACCGTTATGGGTAGAAAGCCGGTGCCATGGCCGGTTGCCGGATCGATGGACGATGTTATGTCGGCGGCGAAGCTCGGCAGGAGCGGGTTGGAGAAGTTTGGGTGATTGAAGATGTTAAAGATTTCGGCTCGGAGTTGAAAACGCAGCTTCTCCGTGATGTCGGTGTCTTTGAAGATCGAGAAGTCGACGTTGTGATAACCCGGGCCACGCAGGGCATTGCGACCAAGCGAACCAAAATGCCAGGTGCCGGGAATGCACGAACCGGCGCTGCCATCGCCCGCAGGATCAAGTGTGCAGGGAACTTTGAAGGCCGACAAGTTGATGAAGTTATCCGGCGCGCTTGTGCCTGCATGAGGATCACCGATGACATCGGGTCGCGGGAAAAACTCGCCGGTGTTGTTGTAATCGTCAAACAGTGTCAGGTGAAACGGATTACCGGTGCGAATGATTACAACCGTATTTAGTTGCCAGCCTTTGCCGAGACGCGGATGTGACTCCCAAAAGTTTGGGAGCGCGTAACTGGCGGTGACGACAAACCGGTGTCGATTGTCGAAATTCGAGTTGGCTTTCTCGCACCTCGTGCAATGGCTATTGTCCGGCTGCGTCGCGTTCGCCACGTAGTCCTGTCCATCGGAAGCATTGTCGATCGAATGCGACCAGGTGTAATTGACCTGAGTCGAGAAGCCTCGGCGATTGCGAACAGAGAAAGTTGTTTGCAGCGCGTTGTAATTCGAGAACGCGGTCGTCTCCAGTTGATTCACGTAGAAGAAAGTTCCACCCGACGGCGCAAATGGCCCATTATCAAACGGCCGTGCGGACGAGACACTCGGGTTCACAGGTTGATTGATGTCGCGATAACGAAACAACTTTTTCCCGGTCGAGCCGACGTAGCCGACTTCAAGCACGCCGTTTTTGAACAACTCGCGCTGAATGTTGAAATTGTAGTTCTGAATGTACGGAGTGCGCAGGTTCGGATCGACCGCGAATACGTCGGAGTCAAGAAAGTCTGTAAAGATCGGAACGTTGTTCTGAATCAGGGTCTCGGTGGAAAACGAAAAGAGGATCGGTGATGGTCCAACCGGATTGAAAGCCGGTCCCGGATTGAACGTATTGAACGGAAGTTGACCCGCAAAGAAGTCCTGTGAGAACGCGTCGTAGAACAAACCCCAACCCGCACGCACAACAGTCTTGCCAGTGCCGTGAACATTCCACGCGAGTCCCAGGCGCGGCGAGAAATTATTCCAGTCGCGATCGTAAAGACGCGGAAGTCCTGCTGAACCAACCTGCACGAGGCCTTCGGTCGGACTGAAGTTGCTCAGCAGATCGTTCTTCTCGCCGATGACGCCGAAGTAATCCCAGCGCAGCCCAACGTTGAACGTGAGTCGTGGACTCCAGCGAAACGTGTCCTGCAAGTAACCAGCATGCGAGTTTTGGAACGTGTTTCGATTTGAATTTCCACGCGCAGCCCGACCACCGCTCAACGTGCCGGAAAGAAAATCTTCGAGCGACGCGAAATCCAAACGACCGCGATAGCCCGCATCGAAGAACTGGTTCACAGTCGTGCGTCGAAACTCGTAGCCAAACTTCAGGTCATGCCTGGTGAGTTTCCACGAAAAGTTATCGATCACGTGAAAATTGCTATCGACGCGCGCGCGCGGGACCGACAGCGTGGCGCCGATGTTACTGATACCCCGTTCATCCTGAATGCGAATTTGTGGCAAGCCAAAGTCACGGTCGTTGGTGATGCCGGTGTTGAGTCCGATCGAGCGCGGATCGAAATCGTTGTCCTCGGGGAAAAAACCTTCGTCAAAGCGGTTGTACCCAAAGCGCAGCTCGTTGACTTTCGTCGGCGACAGAATCTTCAAATAAGAGAGCGAGACGAGATGAACTGTAGTTGGTGTGATCGTGTTGAAACCGGGAAGAATGTTGCCGGCGAGAATTGCGAGCGGAAACGACTGATCGCTCGTGCCGAAAAAATAGCGGCCGGTAAGTTGATTGTCCTTGTTGAATGAGTGATCGATCTTCGCGATCAGGCTGTCGACGTCATTCGAAGCCGGCGTAGTGACGAAGAGGTTCGGCGCGCTGATGTCGTCGTCGTTTAGTGGCCGGTTCGGAGCGGGCCACGGATTCCGCGCGAGCAACCGGGCGATGACCGGATTCGTTGGACCGCCAGCCGCTGCGATCTCGCTCGGATCGGGAACGCGCGCTTTCGAATTCAGTCCGACTCGTTCGCGTTGGCCCTCGTAAGCGAAGTAAAAGAACGTCTGATTGCGTTTGATTGGACCACCGAGCGCGCCGCCGAATTGATTGTTGCGAAACGCGGTTTGCGGATCGGGGGTGGGATTGAAGACGTTGCGCGCGTCGAGTTTATCGTTGCGGAAAAACTCGAAGAGCGAACCATGAAAATCGTTTGTGCCGGACTTGGTGACGATATTCACGATCGCGCCGGAGTTGCGGCCGTACTCGGCTTCGAAGTTTGAAAGTATCGCCGCTTCCGAAATCGCTTCGATTGGCAGTATGGTCGCAGGTGTTCCGAAGACGCCGGCTTCGTTGATCGCGGGCAGGTTTCGATAACCATCGTTCATGTCGGTGCCGTCGAGCAGGTAGTTGTTTGCACGCCCGCGATTGCCGTTGGCACTAAACAGACCGAACGAGCCGGGAGAGTCAGTTGCGCCTGATGGATCGCCGGTCGCGCCAGGAACCGTGACGAGTAATTTCGTGAAGTCGCGGCCGTTGATGGGCAAGTCTTCGGCGGCTTTGGTTGTGATGGTGCCGCCGAGCGTGTTGGAGGTTAGTTCGACCTGCACGTTTGTGGCTACGGTAACCTGCAATTCAGTGACGCCCACGGACAACTTCACGTCGACGCGTCGTTCGCCGGCGACTTCGACCGTAACGTTGGAAACTTCTGACGGCACAAAGCTGCCCTGCTCGACACGCACTGTGTATGGACCAATCGGTAACTCAGCAACGGTGTAGTTGCCGGCGTCGTCCGTGGTTGTTGAGCGTTCGAGCCCGGTGTTTGTATTCCTGACTGTGACCTTTGCGCCGGTCACGAGCGCCCCGTTCGGATCGGTGACCGTGCCGAGAATCGTGCCGCGAAACGTTTGCGCGGAAGCAACTGAGGTCAAAATCAACACGAGAGCAGGGCCGATTAGGCGTTTCATAGCGTGGCTCCTTTGTCGACTAATCTATAGCTGGGCCATGCGTGAGAGGTGATGGGATTATAATCTCGAAGTTGCGGCAGTCAATGATAAGATTGCGCCCCTATGTCGCGTCTCAATATATATGTTGCGCTCCTGCGTGGTGTGAATGTTGGCGGTAACAACATGATCAGCATGAGTTCGCTGAAGAAGAGTTTTGAGGCGATGGGCTTCGCGAATGTCAGCACTTACATCAATAGCGGCAACATCATCTTCGAGACAAAAGAAAAGGACGCACGGAAGCTCGAGAAGAAAATCGAGCAGCTGCTTTCGCGAGATTACCAACTCGAGTCGAAAGTAGTTGTGCGTAGTTTTTCAGAGATGGAGAAACTGGTGCAGAGCCTGCCCCGAAGCTGGGGTGGTGACAGTAGTTGGCGCTACAACGTCATTTTCCTCCGTCACACAATCGACTCTGAAGATATCCTCGCCGAGCTGCCCGCAAATAGTGATATCGAAGAGGTCGTCTACCGTCCAGGCACATTGTTGTGGTCGGCACAAGCGGAACAAATGAGCCAGACGAAGATGTCGAAACTCGCCAGTCGAAAAAAATTTCAGGACATGACCGTCAGAAATCTGAACACGACGAAGAAACTTTATGAGCTGATGAAGAACGCCGCGGAGAGAGACTAGCCCGCCACGAAAAGGCACAAAAGACACAAACGAAAACCAAACCAGTCATGAAGTGTTTTGTGCTTTATGTGCTTTTTTGTGGCAATACAAGTGGCTTTATTCGCCGTAACGCTCGAGCATCCGGTAAAGCGTGCGTCGATCGATGCCGAGGATTTCGGCGGCACGGGTGCGATTGCCGCCCGTGACTTCGAGAATATAAAGCAGGTAGCGTCGTTCGAGTTCGTCGAGCGGCGGTAGATCTTCGAAGAGTGCGGACAACGGCGAGCGCGCGGCTGCGCGCACCTGGGCCGACTGAAGTTTCTCCGGCAGGTCCTCCGGAACAATCGCGTGCCCGCGCGCATGTAGCACTGCGTATTCGATCGCCGATTCAAGCTCGCGCACATTTCCCGGCCAGTTGTATGCGACCAACGTTCTGATGGTCTCTTCCGAGAGAGTTAACTGCTTGTGACCTTCGCGGTCGAGCACCATGCCGAGGAAACGCTGCGCCAGCAAAGGAATGTCAGTGCGACGTTCTTTGAGCGAAGGCACACGTAGAGTCACTACACTCAGCCGGTAAAAAAGATCCTCGCGAAACTTTCCCGCCTTGACGTCCTGCTCGAGATTCCGGTTTGTAGCTGCGAGGATACGCGCGTCAACTTGTGTTGCGCGCGACGATCCAACGCGCCTGATCTCACCTTCCTGCAACGCGCGCAAGAGCTTCACTTGCAACGCCGGACTCGTTTCGCCAACTTCATCAAGAAAAAGTGTTCCTCCCGCGGCTTCTTCCCACAGTCCTTTGCGATCGCTGACGGCGCCCGTGAATGAGCCGCGAACGTGACCAAAAAGTTCCGCTTCCAAAAGCGTTTCGGTGAGTGCACCGCAGTTTACCGCGACGAATGAACCAGTGGACCGCGTGCTGTGTTGATGAATCGATCGCGCCACTAGCTCCTTTCCCGCGCCCGACTCGCCGGCTATCAGAATCGTCGATCGTGTCGGCGCGACGCGCGCGATCTCTTTGTAGAGCCCGATCATTACGGGCGAGCGGCCGAGCAGTCCGCCTTGTTCGTAAGGTGCGGAGATCTGCTCGGCTCGTCGCTCAGCACTGTTGCGATTCGGATCCTGTTCGAGTGCGCGGCGTGCAATCGCCACCACTTCCTGAACTTTGAAAGGTTTCGAAATGAAATCCCACGCCCCTTCACGCGCCGCTTCGACCGCGGAGTCGAGCGTGCCGAAGCCAGTCACTAAGATCACCGGACACTGCGCGCGCAAGTCTTTTAGTAAATCTAACCCTGACTGGTTTGCTTCGAGATTGACGTCACTGACAACCAGATCGATCTTCTCTTTCTCCGCGACGCTGAAAGCCTTTGACGGCGTGAGTGCGATGTCGACATGCCAGCCTTCCGCGCAAAAGATCTCACGCAGCAAGTCGCATGAATCCTGATCGTCATCGACAACAAGAATCCGTTTCATCTCACGCCAAACTCCAACTCAGGCTCAAGGTTTTCAACAACTGCCGGCACGTCACTCGGTATCGCCGTGAACGTCAGACAAAAGCGAGTGCCTTTCCCCAACTCACTCTCAACTTCAACTCTGCCACCATGCTCAGCGACGATTTGATTAACAATCACCAATCCGAGACCCGTCCCATGACCGCGATCTTTCGTTGTGTAAAGAGGATCGAAGATGCGACTCATCACCTCAGGTGTCATTCCGGTTCCGGTATCAATGAAATCAACTACGATGGCTTGTGCTTTGCCGGGCTTGCCTTCGAGCGCTGTGCGAATCTGAATCTCACCACCATCAGGCATCGCGTCGAGGCTGTTGTTAAGGAGGTTCAAGAACAGTTGCTGCAAACGATCGGACGAACCAGCCATCAGCGGCAGGTTGTCCGCAAAAGTCTCGACTAAACGGATGTTACGTTTGTCGAACGCCGGCAACATCGCGTCGCAAAGCTTGCGCAACACTGCATTCAGATCGAGCGGCGCGAGCTCAGTTTCGAACCTCGTCTTGTCGAGCATGCGGCGAACGATTCGCTCGATGCGTTCAATCTGCGCGCTGATAGTGCGTATCCGCGACTCTGCGTCACGTGGGTCGCGTTCGAGATCCGATTTCAGCAACTGCACGTGCCCGCTGATCAAGTTGAGCGGAGTGCCGACTTCGTGTGCGAAGTGAGCGGCTGTTTGGCCGGCGGCAGCGAGGCGCCCGAGCTCGTTCATGCGACGGTTGGTGCGCCAGAGTTCGAGATTCGTTTCCTGAAGCTGTTGATTTCGTTTCTCCAACTCGATGGTGGCGTCGCGAACGCGCTCACGCAGTATGCCTTTCTCGGTTTCGAGTTTTGTCGTCAACTGCAATTGCCGAAACAGGAAATAGGTGCCGATGAGGATCAATGCTATTGCGATCAACGACATCCAGATGACGTTCTTTAAATAACGAAGCGCCACCGCACCGATACTGTCGAAGCGCTGAACAATCTCAACTGCACCGCTCGGGCGACCGTTCTCATAAACGGTATGGAAGACGCGATATAACGATTGATTTGAAACTGATGGAGTGTTGCCGCTGCCACTACGAAGAGCGTTTTTCGTGTCTTCAGGGATAGGCGTCGGAGGCGCGCTCTCGTTAGCCGCGGCCTTTTCGACGAATTCTCCCTGGGAGAGTTGCCAGATGCGAACGGTCATGATGTTGGGTCGAGATCCCTTAATCAGATTCGCAGCGCGCGTCAACGCTTCAGGATCGAACGATCGCATGTCGCTGATATGTTGCGCGAGGTCATGCGCCTGAATCCTGGCGAGCGTTTGATCGTCAGTGCGCTCGAGGTTGGCAATAGCCGCGCTCGTGACTGCGAGTGCTGCTATCAACATCGTGACTGTGAGCACGGAACTCAGCAGCGTGGTTTTGGCATGGAGCTTAAATGTTCGCATCGTGCGCGTTCCGTATGGCAAAGAGAATGCCAACCTAACGTCGCTTAATCTTTCAGTTTTTTGCCACAAATAGGCACAAAAAGGGCAAAAAGAGCTTCAACTCATGGAAATTTCATTTGTGTGCCTTATGTGCCTTTTTGTGGGTTCATTCGTGGCGTTCCTGCCGCGGGAGCAAACGTGTCACAGTTGCGGTGGTCCAAATTAGCGTCACAACCGCGCAATCCAACTCATTTATCGCTGGCATGCTCGTTGCGAAGTGCGAGGCGGCTTAGAGGTTTTCGAAAGGAACATTGACAATGAAAACACTGGTTTCGTTATTGCTGGGGGGCGTCATGTTGTTCGGTGCAGCGACTCTCGGTTTGCAGTCGGGCTCCGCTAGCGCCAGGGACAAGCACGATAAGAACTGGTACCGGCATCATCATCGACACCATCGTCATCACCGCCACGACCACAGGGTTAACAAGCTGAGTTACTGATGTTCTCGACGATGCAAATTCCGCAAGCGAAACTCGATTCGTGGGTCCGTAGTTACGGCACAAACTCAAACTCGTATGTGCTGCTCGAAGGACCGAAATCCTATTTCACGTCGCCTGCCGTGGAGGGATTCATCGCGTATCAAGTCAGCGGCGGAATCGCGCTAATCGCCGGCGATCCGGTATGCGCGCCGCAACAGGCGCACCGTCTCATCCGTGATTTCACGAGGGCAATGTTGAGGCCGGTGGGTGCATATCAGGTTTCGCCGGCGATGTTGGCGGCATTCCGCGGAGAGGGTTATGCCGACGTGCAGATCGGAAAAGAAGCAGTTTTCGACCTGAATCGCTTTACCCTCGCCGGCGGAAAGATGGAGCCAGTCCGCGCTGCCACAAACAAAGCACGACGCGAAGGAGTTGTGGTAACTGAACATCATCCATTCGCCGCAGACGCAGAATCTATCAATAACGAGTTACACGAAATTTCCGAAGCATGGCTGAAGTGCCGCGGCAGTCACGAACTGGGATTCGTGCTCGGTTCACTCGGTCTCGATCAGCCATCCGCCAAACGCTACTTCATCGCCCGCTCAGAAAAACGAATCGAGGGTTTTGTCGTTTGTGAGCCGATCTTCGGACGCAGCGGCTATTACCTCGATGTGACGCGGCGCCGGCCTGATGCTATACGTGGGACAATGGAGCTACTTACCGCAGAGATACTGCGTTTCTTGCGGGAAGAGGGTTACCAAATGGCGTCGATGGGGCTGGCGCCGCTCGCACTGCTCGACGATCCTGACCTGTTGGACCACCCGGTGCTCGCGCGACTGATGCGATTCGTCTACGAGCGAGTGAATCTCAACTACGATTTCAAACTGTTGTATCGCTATAAAGCCAAGTATCACCCACACACGTGGGAGCCGCGCTATTTCTGTTTCAATCAACGCCGGATATCGCTCAACATGCTTTACGCGGTGGTCCAGGTTCGCAACGCGCTCACTCTCGAGATGCTCCTCGGGCGCAGAGGTTTTCAGGAAAAGTTCAAGACATGGAAACACGCTGCCTCATTCATCGTTGGCTTCTGTTGGGCCTGGCTCTCCTCGTCGTCGTGATCCGTGTTGCGGCTCAGGATGCTCAGGATCACTACGATCCTGACGATACAAAGACGTGGCCTGACGTTGTTACTGAAGATCGCGACGTTGTCGTTAGAGGGCAGGGGTTTATAGTTCACTTTTACCGGCCGAAAAATGACGGGCCGGCGATACCGGCGATCTATGCGTGTGGCGACGGTGGCTGGCGTGGACTCGCGCCACGCACGGGTCAACAGTTGGCCCACCTGGGGTTCGCTGTTGCCGGGATTGATTCGAAGGTTTACTTGCGTGAGTTTTCGTCAGTCAAGACTCCGTTAACGATAAAGCAACTCGCGCATGATTACGCTGACGTTGCCGTAGCTTTGCGCAGTTACGCAAAGGTTGATTCAGCAACGCCGGTTTATGTCTACGGCTGGTCGCTCGGCGCGGGCTTTGCGATCGCTGTTGGTTCGGATGAGCAGACGCGTGCCAACTGGGCGGGCATTATTTCTATCGGCTTGCCGAAGCAGAACCAGCTCGTCAGCGGTCTCGGCGCAAACCATGCGAACCTGAACAATGAAGGCAATGCGCTTTATGGGTTTCGGAGTGAAGAGGTGATGGGCCGAATTGCGCCCGTGCCGCTCGTGATGATCCAAAGCACGGCTGACACGGCGAGTCCGCAGAAGGTTGGGAATGCGTTGTTTGCGACTGCGAGAGATCCGAAAAAGTATGTGCTGATTAAGGCGAGTAATCACCGGTTTAGTGGCGCACGCGAGGAGTTTTATGCGGCGCTTGGGAATGCGGTGGCGTGGATGCGAGAACTATGAGCCACGGATTAGGCGGAAAAGCGCGGATCAAAATGCTGATTGCAGTGGCGGTGCTTATTTTGTGCGGCGCCACTGTGTATGCGGTGAAGTGGTACCGCGGGTTTTATCACCACGTTACTCGCGAAGAGTTGTCACACGAAGTCAAACACTCGACTTTTCAGGTGACGATTCGAAGTGGTCCACCGCTCGATTTGCATCTCTATCAACAGGAGCACGCCGTGAATCAACCACTCGTACTATTCACGAGTGGTGACGGGGGTTGGAGTCCATTTTGCGCTGACATTGCGGCGCACATCGCCGCGACAGGGATCACTGTTGCAGGCATCGACGTGAAGAGCTATCTCGTGAATTTTGCGAGCCCGCAGAAGCCGATCGATGCAGAAGATCTCACGCGTGACTACGACACGATCGCGAAACTGTCACTCGCGCAACACGGGATCGACGTCAACGCCCCCGTGGTCCTGGCAGGCTGGTCGCTCGGTGCTGATTACAGTGTGATCGTCGCGTCGGAACCGGGATTCAGTGTTCCGGTGAGCAGGATCGTCGCGATCAGTCTTCCGTTGTATGGCGAACGCGCGTGGCGACCGACTGATTCCATCATCTACTTCACGCACGGAACCCCGAACGAAAAAGTTTTTGATGTACGTCTATACCTGAAAAAGTTGAATGAGGCACCAATCGTTTTTCTCAATGCAATTAACGACACTAACGCCTCGTTCCACGAAGCACAGGCTTTGTACGAAGTAACGCAGGGTGCAAAGCGTCTTTATGCAGTGAAAGCAAGTGGTCATCACTTCGAAGGCGGCGAGAAAGAGTTCTACCAGGACCTCGACCTCTCGCTACCGCAAATAGCTGATAAAGACGACAACAAACTGAAAGAACGAAGCGCACCGGCGAGTTAGAATTGCGAACGTTAGGGTAAGAGACGTTCTTCATACACACAGGGTTAACATCATACGAGGGGGATTTGCCCTGTGTTTGAGTGTGGGTGGACCAGAGAGGGCTCCGAGGGTGGGCCACCCACACTCTCTTTTTTGCCACAAAGAGACACAAAACATACATATCAGATCAATATGGGTTTTGTGCCTTCTTGTGGCGAAAACTGGATCTCATAGAGCTGTGAATAGATGCCGCCGGTGGCGAGCAGGGCGTCGTGGGTGCCGCGTTCGGCGATGGTGCCGTGCTCGATGACGAAGATCACGTCTGCGCGTCGAATGGTTGCGAGGCGGTGGGCGATGACGATTGTTGTTCGGCCTGACATCAGTCTGCCTAAGGCTTCGAAGACTAACTCTTCGGAGGCCGCGTCGAGGCCGGAGGTCGGTTCGTCGAGTATCAGGATCGGGGCGTTGCGAATGATGGCGCGTGCGATTGCGATGCGCTGGCGCTGGCCGCCGGATAATGTCACACCCTTCTCGCCGACCATCGTGTCGTACTGCTGCGGCATGTTTCTGATGAACTCATCCGCGTTCGCTAGTTCCGCTGCATGCAAAATCTCCGCCCGCGAAGCCTCGGGTTTGCCGTAGGCGATGTTTTGCCAAACGGGTGCGCGGAAGAGAAGCGTCTCCTGCAAGACGAAACTCATCTGCCGTCGCAGCGACTTCAGCTTGTAACTCCGCACATCCTGCCCATCGATCTTCACCACACCTTTAACCGGATCGTAGAAGCGTCCGATCAAACTTGCGATTGTTGTCTTGCCGGCGCCTGTTGGACCAACAAGCGCCGCAAGTTGTCCCGGCTCGACGTGTAGATTGATGTCATTGAGAGTGCCGTAACCCTTGTCGTAAGAGAAATGCACGTGATCGAATTGAATCTCGCCGCGGAGGTCAGGAGCTTTTTTCGCACCCGGTAGATTGCGTACTGTATCTTCGGTCTCAATCACTTCGCGTATGCGCTCGTAACCGACGCCTGCTTTCGACATCGTGTCAGTCATCTTCGACAGATCGCGCATCGGCTTATACATCTTGCCGAGGTAGAGCAGGAAGACGAGCAGCGAGCCGGATGTCATCTGTCCACTCAGCACGAGGTTCACGCCGTACCAGAGTACGAGGCACGTGCCCACCGCGACGATAACCTGGACCACCGGCGCAAGCTTCGCCTTGAGACTGCGCGCCCGCAGCGCGATCTCGACATTCTCAAGACTTTGCTGTGCGAGACGTGCTTCTTCGTAATCTTCGCGCGCAAACGCTTTGACGACGCGGATCGAGTTGAGCACTTCGGCAACAACCGAGATTACTTCGCCCTCTTTCTTCCGCAATGCGCGTGACGCTTGCTTGATCCGGCGCGTGTACGTGTAGACCACCACAAACAAAAATGGCGTGATCGAAAGCGCGATTAGAGTGAAACGCCAGTTGAGGTAAAACATAACCAGCAACATGCCAACGAGGGTCAGTATGTTGACGACGATGCCGAGCAGCGCTTGCGAGATGAAATCCTGAATGGAGTCGATGTCGGCGGTAACGGTGCTGATCAGATCGCCGGTTGGTTTGTGATCGTGATATGCGAGCGACAGGCGTTGAATGTGATGATAGAGAACGCGCCGCAGATCGTGCATTACCCATTGACCGACTGAAGTAGTGAGATATTTTTCCGCGTAGGCGCTGAGCGCACCGGCGAGAGCAATGATGATTACCGCGAGAACCGCGAAGTGAAGAATGGAAACCTTATCGAGACCAAAAGTCGCACCAATCAATCCGGACATCCACGCCGGCATGTGCTTCGCTCCGAACACGTAGTCGAAGACGATCTTGAGCGGCCATGGTTCGAGTAGATCAGTTACAGCCTCGCCCAGCACCGCGACGAAAGCGACTGCGAGCACCGCGCGGTGAGGACGAAGCAGATAACTGAGTCTTAGTTTCTTCAAATTACAATGCTGCCCGGAACGCTTTGGGGGTGTTTCCCGCCAGCCTGCGGAACGCCGTAGTAAAGTGGCTTTGGCTGGAGAATCCCGAGCGCAGGGCAATCTCTGAGATTGGCAATTCAGTCTCTTCCAGCATCTTCTTCGCTCGTTCGATCCGGCGTTCCGCGATGTAGTTGGTCGCAGTCATTCCCATCGATTGCTTAAACGCACGCGAGAAGTGGAAGTAGCTCATGCGCACTGCCCCCGCGACAACTCGCAGAGCCACGCGTCCTTCCTCTTCGTCAGAAAGATGGTGATCGATCAACGCGATCGCCTGTCGTAACTTGTGTGGCGCCATGCCGCCATGGCCCACGTGCACGTCTTTCAAAGAGCTGTAGTGCCTGACGAGTTGGATTGCGAGTCCTGTTGCCAACGAGTCGGCGTAAAGACGTCCTACAACATTGGCTTCGTTCAACTCGTGCAGGAGCGACATCGCGACGTGACAGATCTGGTTATCTCTGAAGCCGATTTGCGGAGTTAGACCAGTCTCGTGCGAGAAGTCCAGCTCGCCGGCAGCCGAACGCACAAAGAGCGGCCGCAGATAGAGCAGCAACATGTTCGGCATCTCGGAACCCTCGACCCGGCAGACCCAGGATAAGCCCGCCGGAATGATCGCCGTGTCGCCGGAAAGCATCTTGCCTTCGTACCGCCGTTTGCCTGGATAAACACTGGCGAAGAACGACGCGCCAAGATTTTGCACGATGCAGTGGTCATCGGAGGCGGGAATCATCACCTCTTTCGAGGTGTGGCGAAAATGTATGGCACGCACATTTTGCCATCCCGTCGCGTCACTTGATTTCAGTACGGACTGGGGATAGAGAACTGAAAGATCGTTGGTCGGACGCTTGGCAAAATCGCGTTTCGACAAGGGGTTCAGAACGCGAGTGGTTATAGGTTGATAGTTCAAAGTACTGGCAGTTTGTAACATCGCAACAATCCCTTTTTGTGTTAAGTCTTATCCAATCCGGCGCTTATTGCGCCGAGAAGGGAATCCTCGCTAAATGGTTTCTGTAAAAATGCAATCGCTCCCGCTCGCAGGCCCCGTGTTTGCGCTTCCTTATCGTCGTGGGCCGAGATGAAGACAATCGGAATGGGAGAACCGGCCGCGTTCAACCGCTCCTGGAGTTCAAGCCCGGTCATCCCCGGCATCCGGACGTCAGCAATCAGACAATCCGTTTGCAAAAGGTAGGCCGAATTCAGGAACTCTTCTCCCGAGCCGAACACCTCAGAACGGAATCCGACCGAGTCGATCAGGCTCTTCAGTGCCTGACGCACCGACTCGTCGTCATCAACAATCGAGATCAGCGGATTCATTACAAGTGCAGATTACGAGGGTAGGCAGTGGGGAAACTATTATACGTTTGGTTTCGCGGCCTATACTTTGGTATAGGCCACAAAAAGGCACATAGAGCACAAAAGACTTGTCTTACTTTTTGTGTTTATGTGCCTTTTTGTGGCAGTTTTTCGGCCATGCGGACGAGGTCGGCGAGGGAGTTGGCGCGCATCTTTTCCATTACCTGGCGGCGATGAAGTTTGATCGTGATCTCGCTGGTGCCCAACTGTAAAGCGATCTGCTTGTTGAGCATTCCTTTTACGACGAGCGCAAAGACTTCCGTTTCGCGTGGTGTCAGTGATTGATAACGATTGCGAAGCTCCGCGCTGTTAGCTTGCTGCGAACGCGCGTGCCGATCGCGTTCGAGCGCCTGTTGAATCGCGTCGAGCAGATCCTGATCGCGAAACGGTTTCGTCAGAAACTCAACCGCACCCGCCTTCATCGCACGCACAGACATCGGAATATCGCCATGCCCGGTGATGAAGATGATCGGGATGTGAATGTTTGCCTCTGCAAGAGCACGCTGGAGATCGAGTCCGCTGAGTCCCGGCATTCGCACGTCGAGTATCAAACAAGCGGGAACATCCGGGCGCGTGCTTTGCAGAAACTCCTGCGCCGACGCAAATGTCTCAACACCGAGTCCCACCGATCGCATGAGACTCTTCAGCGACTCGCGTATCGATTCATCATCATCGATGACGAACACCATATCGTCGCTCATGGCGCACTCTCCACGTTGGCCGGCAAAGTAAACTGAAACACAGCTCCCTGCGGCGAGTTCGAGGTGGCCCAAAGACGTCCGCCATGCGCCTCGATGATGGTCCGGCTGATCGCCAGTCCCATGCCCATCCCATCAGGCTTAGTTGTAAAGAATGCATCGAACACGTGTTCGAGATTCGCTGCGTCAAGTCCTTCGCCGGAATCACTCACGGCAATGATCACCTTATCCTCGTTATCCCGATCAGAACTGACTATCAATTCCCGCGCCCCGTCCTTATTCTTCCCCATCGCTTCCAGACCGTTGACGATCAGATTCAGTATCACTTGTTGCAATTGCACTCGATCGCCGCGGACGAGTGGCAAGTCGGTCTTAAGTTCGCGTTTCAGATGAACACGATTCCGGCGCGCCTCGCTTTGGGCGAGTGCAAACACTTCGATGATCACTTCGTTGAGATCGACCCGATCATTTCGCGGCGGCGCCTTTTTTACGAGCGTGCGAATTCGCGAGATCACCTCGCTCGCACGGTAACTGTCTTTGATAATACGTTCGACCGCTTGCCGCGCTTCGGACAAATTTGGCATCGCACCACCGAGCCAACGTAAAGTCGCATTGCCATTGGTGACGATGGCGGCCAGTGGTTGATTAACTTCATGCGCGATCGAAGCAGTTAGTTCACCGAGGGTCATGACGCGAGTGACGTGGGCCAGTTCGGTCTGTGCTTTCTGTAATGCCTCCGTTCGTTCTTCCACTCTCAACTCGAGTTCATCGCGTGACTGCTTCAGTGCTTCCTCGGCCTTTCTCCGTTGCGAACTCATCCAACTGGTCAACATCGCCAGCAGTCCAAACACGATCAGAAAAGTGATTGGCTTCGATCCGAGGCCCAGCGAGTACAACGGCTCCACGAGGTAATAATCGATCGCGAGTTCTGACAGGACAACGGCGAGGAGTCCTGGTCCCATGCCTCCGAACCAGGCACTGATAACTATCGCGGCGTAAAAAAGAGGCGTGATGTCGGTGTATCGCTCGAGCGACCTGGTGATGACCAGTGCTGCCGCTACGCTAACGACCGCCAAGCCATATCGCCACACCGTACTTAACATTCGATTCATTCGTATCTATTTTAGCTAAATCCGTGTTCATCCGCGTAAATCTGTGGCTAAAATACTTCGCCAATGGTCGCAACCAGGTTAATAGTGTTGGCGGTATCCTTTTCTCTTGCAGCCCAAACCGTATTCAGAGACGTTGCCGAACAGGTCGGACTACGATTCCAACACTACAACGGCATGACGGGGAAGTTTTACCTCCCGGAAATCACAGGCAGTGGAGCGGCGTTATTCGATTTTGATAACGATGGTGACCTTGATGTTTTTCTTGTTCAAGGCAACGTCCTCGAACCAAATACAAAACCCACTGGCTCGCCGCGGGGCAAACTCTTCCGAAACGATCTCAATCTCAAGCGTACACTCGCATTTACTGACGTAACGGAACAAAGCGGCATCGCCGCTACCGGCTATGGAATGGGCGCGGCCGCCGGCGACATCAACAACGATGGCTTGCCTGACCTGTACCTCACGAATCTTGGTTCGAATCAGATGTATCTGAACAAAGGCGATGGCAAGTTTGTCGATGTCACGAAAGAGAGCGGCACTGACGATCCGCGCTGGAGCACGAGCGCATCGTTCTTCGATTACGATCGTGACGGTTGGCTCGATTTGATGATCGTCAACTATGCCGATTTTTCGGTCACGAATAGTCCGAACTGTTACGCCGCCACGACTGCGCGAGACTATTGCACGCCGCGCGTTTTTCGCGCACCGGGCAACCGGCTCTTTCACAACAAAGGTAACGGGGTGTTTGAGGATGTAACTGTGGCGGCGGGCGTTAGCAAAGAGTTTGGTCATGGCCTGGGAGTTGTCACGGCTGATTTCAACGACGATGGTTGGATCGATATTTACGTCGCCAACGATGGCGATCCCAACCAGTTATGGACCAACCAGAAGAACGGCACGTTTATCAACGACGCGCTTTTGGCGGGTGCTTCCGTCAATCGAAATGGACAAGCCGAGGCGGGGATGGGTGTCGATGCCGGCGACTTCGATGGCAACGGCACCGACGATATCTTTGTGACTCACTTGATGGATGAGACCAACACTCTTTACGTTAACCTGGGCAAGGCGCTTTTCGAGGACCGCACTCGCGAGTCTGGCCTGGGCACGCCGGGACGCCGGTTCACGGGTTTTGGCACAGTCTTCTTTGATTATGACAACGATGGCTGGCTCGATCTGTTCGTCGCAAACGGGGCCGTGCAATTACCCCTGGCCCAACCGAATCAACTTTTCCGCAACACAGGAAAGGGAGGTTTTGTTGAAGTGATCGCTCCGGAGTTTTCACCGCTCGAGGTTAGTCGCGGCGCGGCGGTTGGCGATGTTGATAACGATGGCGATCCGGATTTGCTGATCACCAACAACAATGGACCAGCGCGGTTATTGCTTAATGATGTTGGCAATCGAAATCACTGGATAGGACTGAGGCTCGTCGGGAAGAGCCGAGACATGTTGGGCGCCCAGGTGGAGATTGTTACTGCAAGTAACAGCGTTCTGCGGCGGCGAGTGCGAACTGACGGCAGTTATCTTTCCGCGAATGATCCGCGTGTGCTTGTCGGATTAGGTCAGGCGACCAAAGTAAAGGCGGTGCGCGTGCGCTGGCCGGATGGGACCGTGGAAGAATCGAAAGACCAACCGGTTGATCGATACGTGACCTTAACGAAGAAATGAAAAAGATCTCACGCAAAGGCGCAAAGACGCAAAGTGAATTTTGGGGTACATGTCTTTCCTTTGCGTCTTTGCGCCTTTGCGCGAAAATTCTTCTCCTGCTACTCGTCATCGCGCCTGTCGTCTGTTCCCAAACACCGGACCTAACAAACCTCGAAGAAAGTGTTCGGGAGCAGATCACGACAGCACAAGCTGCGCTCGCTGCTCTCTCAAAAAATCCCTCTACAACAGAAACAGCGCTGAGCGAAGCCTATGGGCGCCTCGGCGAGATCTACCACGCCTACTCACTCACGTCCGCCGCTCGCGACTCTTACCTGAACGCGAATCGCCTCGCGCCAAAAGAGTTTCGCTGGATCTATCTACTCGCCAGGTTGGACCATCAGGACGGGCGTTTCGAGGATGCTATTCGGCGCTACCGGCTCGCGCTAACGTTGCGACCTGATTACGGGGCGGCGCTCGTAAACCTTGGAAACATCTTTCTCGAGTTGAACCGTTTGGACGAGGCGGCGGAAAGTTTCAAGTCGGCGTTGAAGCTGGATCAAAACAATCCGGCTGCGCACTATGGACTGGGCCAGGTGGCAATCTCAAAGCGCAGTTACGCTGAAGCAGTGGACCACTTTGAAAAAACACTGGCGCAGGTTCCGGAAGCGAATCGTGTTCATTATTCGTTGGCCATGGCCTATCGCGGTTTGGGTGACGTCAACAAAGTCAAAGCGCACCTGGCGCAGCAGGGAACTGTTGGTGTGCGAGTCTCGGATCCGCTTGTGGATCGTTTGCAGGATTCGATCGCGGGAGAGCGTTTGCACCTGAGCCGCGGCAAGGTGGCGTTCGAGGCGCAGCGGTACGCGGAAGCTGTGAATGAGTTTCGCAAAGCTGTTGGCGCCAATCCCGAAAGCGTTGCCGCGCGCGTGAATCTGGGGGCCGCGCTCACGCAGGCGGGTGACCTGAACGGGGCGGTGAAGGAATTTGAAGAAGCGCTACGTATCGCGCCGGGAAAGGTCAACGCGCATTACAATCTCGCCGTTCTTCTGGCCCGCCAAAATAGACACGAGCAGGCGATCGAGCATCTGCGTTCCGCGTTAAATGTTGAGCCGGGTGATCAGAGTGCAAGATTTCTGTTGGCCCAGGAGTTGAACAAATCCGGACGACCAGACGAGGCGCTGGCTGAGTACGCGCGTGTGGATCCAGGGAATGAAGAAGCGTTGTTGGAACAGGTGCGGCTTCTGTATCGAAAAGGACAGTTCAAGCAAGCGCTCGATCGACTTGAAAAGGGGCATGCGCAATATCCGCAAAGAGGCCGCACGGTTGTGATGCTGGCGTATTTGTTGGCCGCGTCACCACAGCTTGAATTGCGCAATGGAGTCAGAGCGCTGGAGTTGGCCCAGCTTGTATATAGCGTAACGGGTGCAGCGCAACACGGCGCACTCGTGGCGTTGGCCCTCGCGGAACTCGGACATTGCAGCGAAGCGAGCGAGTTGCAACGCCGGATGATCGCGGCGGCCGAGGGCGATGCGGATCTGCTTGCTAAGTTAAAGGCGGGTTTGAAACTCTATGAGAACATCCAGCCGTGCCGACCCTCAAGTGAAACAATTCTCGCCGGCATATTGCTCTCCGAAAAGAACTGATGGTCACGTGTCGGATTGCGTCTCAGCCTGCTACTTGGTCACTATGGATGGTATCATTCGCAACTAGATTCGGCCTCCCAATTGGTTCTCACGTGACGCTCAGCACGTCAACCTGGACACTGCATCCCCTACTACGTCGATGCTCCAAAAAGGAGGAAAGTCTCATGGCGAAAATCTTGTTTCTACTATTGACTATTTTGTTATTGACAATGACCGCACAGGCCGCGGCGCCTGTGGGCCAAACTATCTGGATACGTGCGTCAGCTACCGGTCTTTTCGTGTCGGCGGATCAGAACCGCGGAACGTGGGCGCCGTTGGTTGCAGATCGCTCGACGGTCGACGCCTGGGAACAGTTTCAGGTGGTCGATGCCGGTGGCGGTTTTATTGCGTTCAGATCTATCGGCACCGGTCTGTTCGTATCGGCGGATCAAAATCGCGCGAATGCACTGGTAGCCGATCGTGGAGCTATTGGAACGTGGGAGCAGTTTACCTGGACAGATATTGCCGGTGGCGCGTTCACTCTGAAAGGAAGGGCGCTCAACCGTTTCGTTTCGGCTGACCTCGCCCGCGCACCATTCGCGCCGCTTGTGTGCGATCGTCAGTCAGCCGGCACCTGGGAGCAGTTTACGTGGGGCGCAGTCGGCACGCAGGCGCCGGCAGGAGCACCACCCGGATTCTCTCGTTTGGTTTGGTCCGATGAGTTTGATGGCTCTTCAATCAGCACTGCAAACTGGGGATTTGATCTCGGCAACAGCGGTTTTGGCAACAACGAACTTCAGAACTACACCAGCAGACCAGAGAACGCACGTGTTCAAAATGGAATGCTGATCATCGAGGCGCGGCGCGAGAGTTTAGGCGGCAGCGCATACACCTCGGCTCGTCTGAAGACGCAGGGCAAACAGTCGTTCGGCATCAACACCTGGGTCGAAGCGCGTATCAACGCGCCGGAAGGTCAGGGGATCTGGCCGGCGTTCTGGATGCTCGGCAACAGCATCAGTACGGTCGGCTGGCCTTCGTGCGGCGAGATCGACATCATGGAGATTCAGGGCCAGAACCAATTCAGAAACTTCGGTACGATTCACTGGGCCGATGCGAACGGACAACACGTCTCGTTTGGAGGAATTTATAATTCATCCACTTCGCTCACGGCCGGCTTCCACACGTTCGCGATCTCGCGCACCGGGAGCTCGATCAAGTGGTACGTCGATCGAATCCAGTATGCCGAGGCAAACATCTCGGGCGGAATCAATAGCACGTCCGAGTTTCAGGCACCATTCTTTATCCTGCTCAACGTCGCTGTTGGCGGAAACTTTGTCGGCAGTCCCGACGGCACGACTGTTTTTCCGCAACAGATGCAGGTTGACTGGGTAAGAGTGTGGGGAAACTGAAGACTTATTTGTAGGGGCGGCACTCGGTGGCCGCCCCCATCACTGTCACCGTCGTTGAACGGCGTACTTGACCACATGGTCGCGTGCGATGACAAAGAGTTCGTTGTTGTCGTTGAAGACCATGCCGAATGCTATGCCTTTTAAGTTAACGAGCGTCAGGTATCGTCCATCGGCGTCAAAGACCTGGATGCCCTTCATGTCACCAACGTAGATGCGTCCCTGTCCGTCTACGGCAATCGAATATGGAGCACGGAGTTGGCCTGGCTGATCGCCCGCGCCGCCAAAACGATTGATAAACTTTCCGTCGCGTCCAAATTTAAAGACCGCATTGTTGAATGCGCCGAGCGCGTAGATATTCCCGGAGCCATCAACCGCAACTCGCATACTCAACTCCGAATCACCACTGGCGCTACTGATCGCAGCGGGAATGGTTCGTACAACTTTGCCGTTTGCATCAAACGCGATGATGTCGTCCCGGTTGCTCTGCCACGCAGTTACTAATCCACCGTCGGCTGCTGTCGTCACGTCGTCAAAGCCCGATCTTTCGTAGTTCAATTGACCGAGCTTCTCGCCCGTTTCACCTCGATAACGTTCGATCCCGCCGCCGTGTACGACATAGACCATGCCTTTGCGATCGGCAGCAAGCCCGCGAAGGATTGTCTTTCGATCACTAACACTCCATTGACTAACGAACTTGCCATCGGTATCGAAGACTTGAATTCGCCCGCCGTTGTATTCACCGACATAGATTCGTCCGGCGCCATCGACGGCAATGCTACGCGCGTCAGTGAACATTCCGGGACCAATTCCTTCTTTCCCGAAATCGAGCAACACAGTCGCGAAGCTGTTGGTTTTTTCCTTAGCAGGAGGATTGGGACGGACGGGATTGGTAACTTCCCTTGCCGGGCGGCTTACCGCGTAAAACAGCGGCGCCAAAATGCCGACTCCGGCAAGCCCGATAACGATCAAAACAAACAAGGGAATCGCGAGTAGTAACCAGATCCACCTGGGGAACTTGCCACCGGAAGAAAGTTGAATGCGAACTACGCGCGCCGGTTGGCCCGCGAGCTCATTAGGAGCGATCAGTTGGCTGTGACAATAGTCGCAACGTACTGTCGATTTCGTCGTACTAAGATCTGAGGAACTTACAGGCGCCCCACATTTGGGGCAGTCAAAGGTTTGCGGCATAGGTTAAAAATATACCATCATATGGAAGCCCGACTGCCCACCGCTTCGACGTTATCACGACGCCCTTCTCGCACACGGTATCACTAACTACAGTTTCGATGATTTGTGGCTCGACTATCGCCGTTGCGCGACTCGGAACCTGACGATACCGATCATTTTCTGGAGTCGCGGCATGAAGCCGCAGGCATGGTGGCACCGCCTCGAATGCGCGCTGTCAGCGTACCGCGATCTGGAATGCGAGGAGTTGTTGTAGCACCAAGATAATAATCAGTAACACCGAAGGTGTTCGCTAATTTCAGCCCAGGGTTGGAGCGCAGCGACAACCCTGGGACCAATTCAGCTATTCACAAATCAACCCTGAAAGGGTTAGCGGCGCACATGCCTAACCCTTTCAGGGTTAATTTTCTTTATTGGATTTGATCCCAAGGTTGTCGCTGCGCGCCAACCTTGGGCTGAAATTAGCGAACGCCTTCGGCGTTTTTTTTCAAGATGCAAAACTGGCGCGCGACTTGGTAGCCGTGCGCCAGTGTTAATCCACAAATCGACTCACTCGATTAGAAATCGAATCGAGCGCCGAATTGGATGATTCGTGGTGTGTTGTAGATTTGGGTGACACGTCCGAAACTGTTGCTGTTAACATCCAGCCGTGCCTGTGTATACGCGCTGCCCGTGCCGAAGAACGGTATTTGATTATTCAGCACGTTGAAAGCTTCTACTCGGAACTGGAGCCTGCGGTTTTCACCCAGCCGAATGTTCTTTGCAAAACCAGCATCCCAGTTGAAATACGGCATGCCGTTCAGAGCGTTGCGCGGCATGTTGCCGGTCGATCCTGCCGGGTTAAAGAAGAACACTTGTCCCGGGAATGGCGCCTGGCCCAGTGGACTTGCCGCTCTCACACTCGCGAGTGTGTAACCAGCCGGAAGCGGTTGGTTCAAATCAAAACAACTCAACGTCGGCCGGCCCGGCGCAGTTGCTGTCGCACACAAGATCTTCGGATTAAAGTAATAGATCCCGTTCGGCGTGTTGAAGATTCCCGTTAGTTTTCTAAGCTCCGGAATAGTCAACGACGTAGTCGCAGATTGTCTTCCCGATTGGAAAGTGATCGTCGACGTCGAACGCGGATCGATGACTCCAATCGGCGGACCAGAAACCAGGTTTAGAACCGACGTAAACTGCAGGCCACCGAAAATGTGTTGAGTCCAGCCACCATCATTCAAGAACCGCTTTCCGCGTCCGAACGGCAACTCATAAATCGCATTGAAGTTGAACGTATGAGTTCGATCGTAATCGGGTCGAGAATAGTTCAGGTTGGGATTGTTGTTGTCCTGGATCTCACCCTGGCGATTTTGATCTTCAAACGGGATGTCAGTCAGAGTTTTCTGGAACGTGTAATTCGCTTGCACAGAAATCCCGTTGTTGAAGCGGCGCCGAACTTCAGCCTGTAGTGCGTTGTAACGGAAGCGCCCGGAATTCGTGAGTATTTCATCGACGAAGATGTTGGGATTCGTCACAATCGGAACGGTGCCGTTCAGTCCATTCAGGAAATAGAACTGTGCGAGCGACCCCACTCGTCCTGCCTGAATTAACGGAAGAATCGTTCCCTGATCGTTAAGGAACCCGCCACTGACTAAATTATTAAAGACCGTTAACGGCTGGCTTCCAGCAATTGCGGGATTGAATCGCGCATCAGTGCAGAGGAACATCGTATCGAACGCCGTAGCCGCGCCCGGACGAGTCGCGCCTTGCAGTCTGCAATTCTGCTGTGCCTTCCGGAAGTCCGAGAGGAAGCCGGTCGAGTTAATGTCGAGCTGGTTGAACGTCGTCGTCTGAATCAGGTCGTTACTCTGACCACCGACATACCTGACTTCCAACACAGTGTTGAATCCGATATTCCGTTGAATACCGAAGTTATATTCATAGACTCGCTGCACCTGTAGATTCGGATCGACTCCGAACACCTGTGCGCCGGCCTGGTTGATATTGTTTTGTTCGAACGAAAGTGGTGGCGGTGTGAATGGCGGTACCGGGAACGTTGGAATCGCGCCAAAGATCCCGCGCGGTGTTAAAGCCGCTCTGAAGTTGGTCAAACCGTTAACGGTGCTCGAGGTGAACGAGCGCAATCCCGGATTACCGCCGAGCAAGGTGCTGGTCGATTTCACGTATTCGTCGTTGACGTAGTTAACGCGAATGCCGCCGCGCACCACAAAGCTCTCACTGAGAATGCGCGACAGGAATCCCGTGCGAACTAAAGGCGAGTAAGCAAAGCTCACATTCGGTCCAAAATTATTGCGGTCGGGTTTCGTAAACGTGCCTGCTCTTCCTGAGTTGTTGCCGATGATGTCCAGAAAGCCATCCGGATTGAGAATGCTCGCGACCAGATCGCCGTTCTGGATCACCGGTTCCAGGTAGTTACCAATGGGACTGTGCAGCGGAGTGTAGTAGTCGTACCTGAGACCGAGATTCAAAGTGAAGTTTGGTTTCAGTCTCCATTGATCCGAAAAGTATCCCGAGTAGATCTGGTAGTCCAACGGTTGAATATCAGACGTTGACGCATATCCTCTTTGCGGATCGATAAGGTTGAAGGTCTGACTGGCGGTGCCGATGATACCGCCAAGCAAATACCTTAATGAATTAGCGCGCGCCAGATCAGTCGTGTTGATACGGCTGATCTGAGTAGCCGTCAGTCCTGGCGTGAATTGATTGCCGGTGGTTGAAATGTTGTAGGTCGGGAGCACGCCGAAGTTGACTTGCGATTGAAGTTTTTGCCATTCGATCTGGCCGCCAAAACGGAACGAGTGGTTGCCGAATGAATAAACGGCGTTGTCCTGGAGGTTGTAATACTTGGTGTCGCGTCCCTGGTCCGTAAACGAACCTTCCGGATTAGTGATCAGCGGCAAGGCACCAATAAAGAAGTCCGGCGGGATGTGACTCTGGTTAAAGAAGGGACGCGTGAACTGAAATCCACCGCGCACTTCGTTGGTAAACTTAGCCGAGCCGATCCAATTGTAAGCAGCGCTCAAGAAGTGTGTGGGATCGACCTGGTTGACAAACGGAATCGTCGAAAATCCCGAAGCGATATCCGTTCGTGAATTGGTTTCGTTCTTCCGTTTGTAAACGATATTGAATGAATTCTGATCGTTGGGAACTATGTCGTAGCGGGCGACCCATTGATTTCGCGTAACCGGGTTGGAGCGGTTGAAATTGATCACCTGAGTTAGATTGATGCCGGTCGTCAACCCATTACCGCTGGTCGGTAGCTGGTTGAGAATTCGCGACTGAATGATCGGATCGACCGTGAGCACTCCGCCCTGAGCGGCCGTCAATGGAGTCGCAAAGCCTGCGCCGGTCAAAACGTTGATCGTTCGAGTTTGCCCGGTAACGGTATCGATAAAAGTAAAGTCTCCATTTCGCGCCTGCGGCAGCAAAGTTGTTGCGTTAGCGCTCACCTGCTGCGCGAGGCGAAAGCCTTCGTAGTTGAAGAAGAAAAATGCCTTGTTTCTGATTAACGATGGACCGCCTTCACCAAACTTGAAGATCGGTGATGGACCGCTGATACTGCCGCCGAATTCGTTCCTGTTCAGGAATGGTTTTGGAATCGCGTTGCCTTGCGCGTCGGGCGTGGCGTTGTTGAAAAAGTTGTTGGCGGTGAACTTTGAATTCCGATTGAACTCGTAGAGATTTCCGTGAAACTCTGAACCGCCGCGCGGCGTCACTAGTTGCACAATCGATGCTCCGCCACCTTGTTCGGCGCCGGCGTTTTGCGTCGTGATCGTAAACTCGGCGATGTCGTCAACCGTGGGACGGTCATCTACAAAGGCGCCGGTGCGAATGAAGTTATCCTGCA